>Ga0268246_10000014_pt1 | contig 247618 bp, 223 predicted proteins | sample AgamicOrSfe_FD_200242 | JGI IMG/M metagenome (GOLD analysis project Ga0268246, IMG submission 200242) | Agave microbial communities from Guanajuato, Mexico - Or.Sf.e (v2) (version 2) | ecosystem: Host-associated > Plants > Phyllosphere > Phylloplane/Leaf | place: Guanajuato, Mexico... | reverse complement strand
CTTCGGTGGCATGACGGAGAACAAAATGCCTTCCGAGAAGGGGTCTAGCGAGTCCACGAGCTCGAGCTCTGCGTTACCGCCCATGGTGATCATCTGGTACATCTCCTTCAAGCGCAGCGAAATGGTCGAGAAACCCTCCATGAAACCTTCGAGGCGCAGACGGCGAAGGTCGTCCAACCGCTTCTTTGCTGTGTCGCGAGCGGTTAGTGCCTCGTTGAGGTCGGCGGTTCTTGAAGTGTGTTCGGCAACACGACGACGATACTCGGCGAGGACGGACAGCTCGACTGCTTGCGATGTAGACTCCTCCAACGTTGCGATTGCAGCCTTGAGCTCGTCCTTGGACATTTCTTCCAGCTCGTCTCTGCTGTACTCCTGCAGAGGCTGTGGTTCGAGTTCTTCGCCATCATCGCTGATGTTCTGCATCACGATTTTGGAGAGCTTCTCTTGCCAGTGCCTTAACCTCTGCTGGTTGTCCTTGAGCACCTTTTGGTTCTCCTCCATTTTGTTGCGCATCTCGATCTCGACACCTCTAGACTCGTTCAGCTCAGCTAGCTGTTCGTCAAGCTGGGCCTTGAGCACCTGGAGCTCCTCCCTCTTGGTTTCCAGAGCCTCTTGTGCTTCTTCAGCCTGCTGTCTGATACCAGCCGCGTTCCTGTTGTGCTCTTTCGTCTCCTCTTCAATCCTCTCGGCTTCTTCCTTGAGTTTTTCCAGCTCAGCGGTAGCGTCATTAAAGGTTTTCTCGTGCTTGATCTTTTGCTTCTCGGCCTTGACCTTGGCAACTTCGGCAGCAGACATCTGCTCCGCCTTGGAGTCCATCTGCTCCTTGATGCCGTCGACCTTGGCTTTCTGGGTTCGGAGCTGAAGACCACCGACTTCCATGATCTTGTCCTGCAGAGCTTTGATCTCCTCTTCAATACCTGCAGTCTCTGCCTCGAGTTTTTCGACTTCCTTTTCTGATTTCTGGATAGCTTTCTCGAGCTCCGCAATGCGACCTCTGTCTGACTTCGATGGTTGCTGTTCGGCGCCGATTTCTCCGATGCGCTTCTGTGCGTCCAGAACGTTGCGCTCGATACTGTTCATTTCGAGCTCAAGCTTCTGCATCTTGGTCTCAAGCTTGGGAAGACTGTCTTGGAGTTCTTTAAGCTTCGCTTCGAGCTCGCGTTGGTGCTGCTGGAACTCGGCGAGCTTCTCTTCAAGTGCGTCGCGGTCGACTTCGAGCTTAGCGACTTGCTCTTTCGAGACCTCAGCGACCAGCTTGGACGACATCGCTCCCTTGGCAACTCGAGTACCACCACCACTCATCGTACCAGACTTGTCGATCAATTGGCCGTCCAGAGTCACGACTCGCCATCTCTTGGCACCGTACGCGATGCGGTTGGCTTGCTCGAGATCCTTTGCAACAAGTGTGTTTTGGGTGACACTGTAAAAAGCCGGCCTGAAACGATCGTGTTTGGCCTTGATCAGATCGAACAAGCGAGGCACGTTCTCGGGGGTCTCAATTGCGGAGAGGTCTCGCTGTTGAAGACGGTCGAGGAGGATGAAGTTCGCGCGCCCGAGGTTGTTCTTGCGAAGGTAGTCAATGCACTGTTGACCGACCTCGACCGAGTCAACGACCAGGTTATCCAATGAAGGACATGCTGTCGAGATTGCCACATCAAATCGCTGGTCGATGGTACCGAGGTTACCGAGTCTGCCATGAAAGCCGTCGATTCTGCCCGACTCTTTGAGTCGCATGAGGCCATTGAGAACATTGCCTTGTGTCTGTGTCGCAGCGAGGCTGGCACGCGCTTCGTCTGCCTTCTGGCGAGCACTCGAGATTTTCGATCGGACGGCAGGCTCCTGCTCTGCAAGCTGGGCAACTTGACCTTCTGTCTCTTGAATTTCGTGCTGAATAGCCTTTCGCTCTTTCTTACAATCTTTGAGCTCCTGCGACTTGATTTGTTGAGACTCTTGCAAGGCAGTGATCTTGGCCTCGACATCTGCAACAGCGTTCGCACCAGCGTTCTCCCTTTCTCTTAGGATGTCCAGCTCGCTCTGAGCGACTGCAATCGCAGATCGCTTGTCGTTGATCTTGGCATTCCATGGTTCGAGAGTCTTCTGCTTGGCCGCGATCTGGTCGGAGAAGCCTTGTGTCTTGCCCTTGAGGTTGTCTCGAATGACAGCAAGTTCCTCTTCCTCCGCTCTCATTTCCTGCTCTAGCTGTTCGATGAGACCCTGATTACGAGCAACGTCATCGGAAGCTTGTTTTGCAAGAGTGCTGGACTCCGAGATGCCATATTTGCTGGTGTCGACGGTCTTCTCCAGCTTTTTCGCTTTGTTGGTATGAAACTTCTTCTTCTCCTCAAATTTGACCGTCTCCTTCTCCAGCTTGGCGGCCTCCTTAAGAATAGCCTGAGATTCTTGTTCGACCTTCTCATAATCCTTTGTGCCTTTCTTGTGCTCCCTCTCGAGTCTCTTCATATCATCCTCGTTGCCCTTGTGTTTCTGCATCTCTTCATCAAGCTGACCTTGCAGCTGACCCATGGCTTCCTGGGTGACTTGAAGATTGTCGCTGCATTCTGCAATATAGACTTGATAGAGTGCCGACTGCTTCGAAGCAAGTTCATTCTCATCACGAATGAAAGCGAGCGCCTTGTTCTTCTTATCCTCAAGGGCATTCTTTTCTTTTTCGACGTGCTGAACTCGACCGTTCTTCTCGGTGCAAACCTCGTTGAGAGTCTCCGTCTCTGCCGCAGACTCTTCGATTGGTGTCTTGTATTTCGATGTTCCGATAATATCCTCGAGATATTCCAAAAGTCCGTCGTCGTGTTCACCTTGCGCCTTGGGCTTCATTTGAGCAATCGATTCAACCTCACCCTGCAAGATCAAGAATCGCTTATGATCCAGATCGACACCTCTGTCTTTGAGCAGAGTTGTGACAGCCGTGAAGTTCGACGTTTTGGCGTTGATGTAGTATCTGCTCGAGTTGTCCTTGAACGCGCGTCGCGAAATGATAAGTTGTGACTCTGGAACAACATTGTGGCCGCCGCCAGGCAAGTCCATCACTTCCTGGAAGTGGACCTCGACCTCACAGAAGTCGAGATCTGGGAATTGTGCAGAGTTGTGAATGAGCGCCGAGAGCTTGCCTTGTCTCATCTTGCTAGCCCTAAACCCAAACACGAAAAGGAGAGAATCAATGACGTTCGATTTTCCAGATCCGTTGGGTCCGACAACCGAAGAGAAAGATGCGTGGAATGGACCAACTTCTTGTTTACCAGCATAACTCTTGAAGTTGGTGAGGATCAGGTAGGTGATCACAGTGCGCGATTTGGGGATATCCGCCTCTTGAACTGTCGGAATAGCCGCTTGTCGTGTCCTCACAACAATGTCCATCGGCTTCTCAAGAAATGTAACTTTTGTGTCGATCTTCTTCACCTCAACCGGTTCAGCCTTTACAGTTTCAGTGATTGTCGCTTCGGGCACGTCTTCCATTTCCACATCCTCCATTGGTTCTGGTTTCGCGGTCACATCGCCCTCCTCATCCTCCAACCGTGAAGTGCGCTCATTCACGGCAGTTTCGGTGATGTCTGCTAACGGAGTGCTGAACCTAGCTGCGCCGACTTCCGTTTGTGGCTCAGGAGATGCTGAGGGTTGCGGTGTAGGGAGCACAGATACTTCGGTCGGATCTTCTGTAATTGCGATCGAAGCTGTCGAGACTCTGCTCTTGCGCGCTGCTCTGGCTGTTTTCACTGATCTGCGCTTTGGCGGCGAAGCAGCTCTGACGGGTGATGCTGGGTCCGCGACGCTCTCAGGAGGGCTGAATATCTGTGTTGGCTCGACCGACTCGCTCGCTCTAACGCGCCGCGTTCGCGTAGCAGCTTTAGGAGTCACTTCATCGTTCGTTGCCTTTTTCCGATTCGCTCGAGGTGTTCGCGATGGCGCTGGTGTGAATTCTCCTTCTTCATCGTCGCTCTGCGGTCGGCGACTGACCGCTGTGTTGTCTTCTTCGTCGCTGTCCTCGACCACCTTGCGCCGAGGCGCTGCTCGCCTTGATGGACGCACTGGAGACACAGACATACTGTTTGTTAGTATGAATAGTGTCTGAAGCTGTGCGATTGTGTCGATGCAGTGTTCGGATATAATTGAATCTCCTCGGCGGCAATCGTCCCACATTGTCAACAAACGGGTAAACACTTGACTCGAGTATATCGATCTCTCGAGTCATGACAGATGCGCGCGAAACCGTCGCGTCGTCGGCTTACATAATGCGCTTTATTCACCCCATCAACCTTAGCTGGTTGTTGATTGCACTTTGGTTATGAAATGGAAGGCACCACTTCTTGGAATTATGGTGCTCAGGCAAGTACGACGAATAGCGGGATCGCCTGCTCGACCAGTTACGAATGATCGTATAGCTACCCTGATCTTCACACCGGGAAGGCTGAATACCTAGTGACATGCAGCTTATGTCAGATTCCGGAAAAGCATCACAGTCTTCACCACTGGCTGCCTCATCTCCTCACAACATGCTTGATCTGCAAATCAACGGTATATGAATGTAGCACTGATATTAGCTCAGCCGACGATAGAAGACAGGTAAGTATATAGAGGTATTTCTTCTTTGATCTTGACATTCATCTTTCACTTACCACCCGTCCACTACCACATTGCAGCAGGCTTACAATCCTTCAACCCATTCGCCAACATGGGCCTCGTAGATAAGTTGTCGCATGTTCTGGACCCGCACAGTCACCCATCCACGTTATCGCCGGGCCGAGCTACTCCCAATGATGCGTTCCAGTACGGCGCTCCAACTTCTCCACAACCATCGCCTCCTGCTTCTTCATACGCGGACCACAACGAAGCTCTCCTAGCCGAAGCCTATCAACAACAAGGAGATTATGCACACGCACCAGAGTGGACTGCCGAAGATGAGGCCAGCGTCGATCGCGCCTTGAACTGGGTTCGCAGACCTCACCAATCACTCTCTCAAACGCCTAGACTTCCTGGACCGGTCTGCATCCCCCAAGAACGAGCCGGCGTATATGAGAACTTCCTCCGAGCGTATGCTCCAGTCCTTGCCTCACACGACATTGGTGTACAAGAGTTCATGCAATTTCTTGACCACTTGAATATCTGCAAGGCCGAATCTCCGCCCATGCATGTCCTGCACACCGTTGGCATAGTCGCCAAAGTCATGTGAGTACATCACCATCCGTGGTATCAACGCAAACCACTAAATCCATTGCCAGCCCACATGCACAACTCTTACACATGGCAGGAACGGCAATGAGATACGGCGCTCAAGCAGCCGGACTCACCATCTCCGGTGGCCGCGTGAAGCGCTACGTAGAGCGGTCGAACGAAGAATTCTTCCATCCCCGCGGTCTGCGCGTGGCCTTGAAAAAGAGCGACGATGTCGAAAAAATGCTGCACCTCCCACCACACCACCCAGTGCTCGCACCGATTCCACCCAGTTGCCCAATCGACCAATACCCCAGCCTGAGCGAGCGCCGTCTCGCCGCATTACAAGGTCACTGCGCTCCTCTGCAAACTCACGACCTCCCTCGATCGTCCGTCCCGACCACCGGCATGGACCGCTGGAGCGCCAAGCATGCCGCGGAGCAACAAGCCAAGCGCGACGAGGACAAGGTGAAAGACGTCGCGGACCACCACGAGAAAGTGGGCGAGAAGCAGCTGAAGGCGCAGGAGGACATCGCGAAAGCCCGCCGTGACTACGAGGACGAGGTGCGCAAGAGTCCGCGCAAGGAGCGGGATGCGCGCAAGAAGCTTGATGAGGAGATTGAGAAGGCGATGAAAGATGTTAGGGACGAGGAGAAGAAGGCGACTAAGAAGGTTGTCGGTGGTACTGAGGCGCATGAAATTCACCAGGCGAAGAAGCTGCTCTGGGTTGTTATCCAGAACTACGATGATTTGAATCGTTAGGTCGAGTGTGATCGTAAGTATGAGATCGGCCGAGATTGGAAAGGTTGGTGTCGAGCACTTGATAGAGAATTGAGCATGATGCATCCATCTGAGACAAAGCAGCACGGATATTACAGAACGAGACTTGACGTGTTGTCATATTTTGATTGATCTATTCCAAACAGCTTTTTGTCTACATCTCATCCTCGTCGTCTTCTTCGCCAATACTACCCCTGCCAGATCCGAATACACGCTCGCACCATTCCCCAAACACCTGCGCTCCCCACACCTCATCCTCCCTCCCTTTGCCTTTGCGACTGACCTTTGCGATCTTATCCACACCCACCAAGCCATCGACCCACTCCTCGTAAGCAAGCACAACCTGGTCCCTGACCGCCGCGACCAATGTCTCTCTCGTACGAACGTCCTCAACATACTCCGCCAACTTGGCCCTCAGAAGCGGGACCTCCTTCTCCGCCAGTCCTCTAACCGCAGTCGTCGCCCGCTTCGGATCAAGCGGCTCGGCTTTGCCTTTCTTCCCAACCGTCGCCTTCGTTTCCGCAAGCGGCGCAGTGATAGCGCCCGCAAATGCCGACACAAAGTCGTTGATGACAGCGCGCAGCTGGCCATCGAGCTCCGCTTTGGCATCGAGCATGTTCTCCACAACACGTGGCAGCAGTCCACCCGATGCGAGTTTATACCACGTACCTGGGTTCCACAGCCCGCCTCGCTCGCGGAGTTCGTAGAAGGTGTTGGTCACGCTGGAGAAGTCGAAGGAGACTTCGGGCGTCACGTACTCGATGTCGAAGGCGACTATTTGTTGCTTCAGACGCAGGAGGTTGGAGATTAGGAAGAGGTTGCCGTCCGCGGTAGAAGTCTTGGTCCTGATCTGAGCTGCGGCTTGTACCAGGGAGTGGGTTGTGCTGTGGACGATTCGGTGCGCCAGGTCGTCGAAGACTGTTGAGTTGACGAGGCGGTAAATGCGACTCAGTAAGCGGACTGCTCGCGGGAGAGTCGGGTACCAGTCGCCTGTGGATTTCGAGTTGAGGCCCCACTGCGCGTCGAACAGGCCGTCTTCGTCGTGGTCGACAATGGTGGGAGTCTTAGGACCAGGTGTACTTGGTGGTTCTTTTATCGAGCCTTTACGGCCGGAGAGGGCAGGTTGTTTGCCATTGACCGATGCAGACGATCGCCGCCTCGACTTGCGTGGATATGCAAGATCCTCTGGTTTGGGCTTGTAGTATTCGATCTCGTCACGTAATGATGCTTGGACCAAAAATACCAGTCTCGTCTGTGCGTCCGCGAGCGCCGGCTGTATGAGGGTAGCAAAATTCAGCTTGCGTGACGCAAAGCGGCTCTCGAATCTGTCCTCCAGCTCGTCTTCATCTTCGTCGGTCTCCATGTATCTCGTTTGGACGAACGTGCAAAGCTCACACAATTTCTCCAGCTTAGTTTCGTGGATCGTGCGCGGTCGTAGGTAATCAAACAGTGGCTCACATAGCGCCTCCAGAAATTCGTACACGCCTCCTTCGCCAATGAACCAGTCTCCCCACAGTTCGTATTCGTCCAGACATATGCCACGTACAAAGCCAATGGCACTTCTTGCAAACGCGACAACATCTCGGACCGAGTCATCAACAGAAGCAATCTCGGCCATCTTTTTCGTGACAATGGGTAGAACCAACCTTCCACGAGTAGCTGAGTAACTCTGATACAGCTCATTCATCAAGCTCTGATACTCGGGCTCAGCACCTTCTTCCGCATCCGCCGGTAATATAGCACGTTTCTGTATCTCAATGCCAAGATCTCTGAGCTCAGGCGCACCCACGCGGAACTTTGCATATAAAAGCGCAGATTGCGTAGTGTCGTTCAACTGCTTGTCGGCGATTCGCTGCGATACATCCGCCGCGAGTGATCGCAAAGAATTAGTGAAATGTACTCGGATCAACGTAAGAGCTCGCGTCAACAACAAGCGGTACCGCGACTGGTACGCAGCCGCTTCTAACTGCTTCGGATGTCCTTGCATGTAGTCCAAGCAAGCGTCCAGATTCTTCAACATCTCGGGAAACTCCTTCGCTCGAACTAGATTGCCCGCTCCGGGAGCGTTCAGTCTCCTGGTGATCGGTTCCAGGTATTCGTAATACTGTCTGCTCTCCTTCATATCGTCCGCGAGTTTTGTAAGACGTTTCTGGTCGGACAACAGATTCTGACATTGCGCCTGGAACGCGCTCGTCTGAATCTCAACCGCTTTGAAGGCCTCTGATAGTGAAGACAATAGGTTCAGCGAGGAATTGGTGCTTTCGAGGAGGGCGTCCAGATGTGCTTGTGATTGCTCGAGCTGTGATTGATAGAGTCTGGTTGCATTAGCACTCGACTAATGCCTCTGTCCACATTGTTTACGTACTCATAATCTTCATGACTTGCATCTAGCAGCTCTTCTTCCAGCGTAAATTGCCAATCGTCATATTCTAGGACAGATCTCAAGGCATCATCCAGCTTCTCATCACCGCCAATGCTTCTCTTGCGTGCTGAAGTAGCTGCTGTCGGAAAATTGGAGGGGACCGCATGGCTCAGGTCGCTGTAAGATTGTGCTCTGGCGAGTACCGTCGCGACAGGTGGCCCGGTGGGTGTCTCAAGTTCGGTAATAGTCTCGATTGCCGGACGACCATTCATTTTCTCCGCATTGGCTGTTTCCTGTTCAGCAATCAGATACAAGGATAACAGCATGCGATACGCGATCTTGTCACTTACAGCTGGTTGTTGCAGGAGAGAGCCCCGCCTAGGTTGTTTAGGCTTTTCATCTCGGAGTGAGGAGCTGGGTACAAAACTACTCAGCCAAGCATCGTCCATAATATGGAGCTACGAGACATCTAGCCAATGCCTCTGGAGTTGTTCAGGGTCACGAGTGATGAGTTGAGGTGTCGGAAACACTTTTGGGAGTGGTGCAGCTCGCGCATCCGCAACAAAGCCACTACCCCACGATTTCGGCGTGAATCCGACGGATCTTACCGCGTATTAGCTTGACCAATGACGGCGCCATCAGTATGTATGACGCTCTAGAACCGAGGATTCTCGGTGCATCGTGCGCGATTGTGAGATGGAGTCTATCTGATCCTCTTAGAAACGACTCCTATCCACGATCGACAGCAAGCACAAGCCTTTGACGTTTTCATCCACCTTCGACATACGATGCAGACTTGAAGAAACAACTTCAGTATACGACTATCTATCACACGACATCATGAGCGGCAGAGCAGTCACAAGAGCAGTACCCCACAGCAGCAAAGTCGGCTCTACACGTTCATCATTACGTGCTGGTATACACCATGCTAGAGTCGCGACAATCTCGCCATACGCAGCAAGACGTCAACAACATCTCGTTCGGTCCGTTGCTGCGATAGTCCTTGCTGGAGGTCTCGCCACTGCTTCACAATATTACCTCAACAATGGTCGACTTGTTAGATCAGCCCATGCTGAGGGCGTCGAGGAACCACCAGAGCTCAAGTTTGAGCAGGCACGGAAGAAGAAGGAGGGCGCTTCGAAAGAGGATGTTAGAGATATGATTAGTTCGCAGCATCTCCAAGTCAAGCGATCATGGGAGAATCCCGGAGTCTATGCTTGGGGGAGCAATAGTGGTAGAGTGGTGGCACCTGATTCACAGGAGACGTACATCAAGACACCGCGGCGGCTGAAGTTCTTCGACAACATCTTACTGAGGGATATCAAGTTGGACAGAGCTTGTGGTGTCGCGATCGACGAGAAGGGAAATCTACTACAATGGGGTGCTGGGTACTCTAGTGAAACCACAGAGCCTACGTACACACTGAAGGGCAAGGACTTGATTTCAGTCGTTCTCTCGCGCGACCGCGTCCTCGGATTGTCCTCATCTGGAAAGGTTTACTCGCTGCCTATGTCTGCTGAAGACCAACGTTCCGGTAAGAAGCTCACCGAGAGCAGCTGGATTCCATTCTGGTCGAGCACCTCCAACATCAGCTATCGATTGATGACACCCTCGGACATGTCATATGGTGAGAAAGTGACCAAGGTTGCCAGCGGTCTGGAACACGCTTTGCTTGTGACTTCCAAAGGACGAGTATTCTCTGCAGCTTCCACGTCAGACGCATTCCCGGCCCGCGGACAACTTGGTGTTCCGGGCCTCACGTGGGTAACAAGACCCGAAGGCGACTACGATAAGCCTCACGAGGTCACTACACTGAAGGGATTCCACATCGCTAAGATTGCCTGCGGAGACTACCACAGTTTGGTGGCAGACAAGGATGGAAGGGTGTTTTCATTCGGTGACAACACATCTGGTCAGCTTGGATTTGAGTACAACTCAGAGACTGCCATGGTCGATACTCCAGCACTCTTACCCCTTCAGAAGCTCTACTCGGGCCAATCACAAACTCCATTCGTCACCGGTATCTTTGCCGGTGGAGCCAACTCTTACATGACCGTCGACGCCACCAAGGTCGCCCCGCCCGGAGCGACCGTCGACGACACAAGGGGACTCGGTCGCGTGACAGCCGACACTTTTGCATTCGGCTCTGGCATCTATGGCAACTTGGGCAACTCGCGCTGGACGCACGTTCAAGGAACACCTACCAGGATTCCAATGCTTTCTGGTCTTTTCGAATACGACGAGAAGGCGAACAAGGCTGTACCGATCCGTCTTGCACACTTCAGCGTCGGAGCCACCCACGCGGCTGCAGTCATGAACAACATTGCGCATGTGGATGTGGATGACAAGAGCTCCGAGAACGAGACCAACTGGGGTAGGGACATTGTACTCTGGGGTCAGAACGAACACTACCAGATTGGTACTGGCAAGCGAAGCAACATCAGCACCCCAACCTATATCCAACCTCTGGACCAAGTTGCTGAGCGTAAAATTCGTGGTAAGGAGGAGCACAGATTCCACATCACGCCGCGGAAGACTGTTCGATTGGCGAATGGTAGGAATGTCAGCATCGAGCAGAGGATCTCGTGCGGAAGAGGATGTACAGCTGTTTATACCAGCGTGTAATCGATACGTGTCGAAGCTGTTGCTGTACTTTGAGGCTATATACCAATGCGAATCGAAAGTTGCTATTGTACACCACGATCAAGGGAGTTTTGGAACCAATGGAACCGCAAGACAGAGGCTCCGAGCCATTTTTGAGCATGCGATATCGCCATGATTCCAGGAGAGTACATCGCTTCACGTCGCCGCGAAGACAAACCTTGTTCTTAAGCATGACTCGTGACTTGGCGAGGCTTCCTGGATAATAATAATAAGATTGCCACTGAACGCTGCTAAAAGGCTTATTTGACCCACTTTCCTACAAGCGTACCGTCGGTGCATATCAGAACCGCGCTCCCTCGAACGTCCTCGTTCATTTGGCGTCCTTTTCTAATTTCCATGACAGAACGAAATCGCGCAGACTGCCGCCCTGCATCGGATCCCGCCGTCAAAGCTCTGTTGAGCCCTTGCTGTATACAGGACCCTGTCCAAATTGTCCTGTGAGAGGGCTCTTTTACTTGGCTGCAATGTCGGCGGTAGCAGGAATATCACAAGCGAAACGAGGCATCCTGAAACCAAGAGACTATGTACAGTCACCATGCTTTGCGCGACAGATACTCGAACGCCATACGTCCTCGACAGGTTGACCACTGTCGCGCTTGATCGGCTCTCAAGATGGCAGGTCGCAGGGTCCGAGATCAGACACCGAGTAAGTTACCGAGCAAGGTGAGCTTTTGGCTTGACAAACAAGGCTCGGGCTCCGATACGGGACAAGTCTCCACCTGGTTCTTTCCCTAAGTTAGCTCTTTGCCGATAGAGGTTTGGGTCGACATCTCATGAGTGGATAGGCTACGTGCGAGTCATGCACCCCAAGGTCCAGCCATAGCTCTTCCAGAACCAAATGAGCTCCAGACTGTGCTCTATGTATGGTGTGACCGGTATGCTATACCGGTAGCTTCTTTCCGCAGACGCTTGCAAGCATTCACGGTTACGGCTGCTCCCAACCCTGCGACAACGGCGCCTAAGTTCGTTGTGCCAGAGTAGAAATGGACCTCATCTCCCTCATGTCTGGGGACTCCAGCTCTCCTAAAGTCTTTTTCTTGCTGTGATATCCACATCTTAGATCTCGGCCTCCTTGTACGACTGTGCTGTACTTGGTCTCTGGATATATCGACATACCATGGCCACTCTCCAGCCAGCAGCGGTCGCCCTCGATGGCGGTGATCCACGCCTCAGCAATGCTGGCGAAGGCATCGCCGAATATTCTCGTGCTGCATTGGCTAACCTCCACAACTCGAATGTCTTGATTGAAGAGTACTTTCACTATGCCAAGATCACCCGCGAGGCCGAGGACGATATTCCTATCGCACCTACGCCTTTCAAGAAGGTCCTTGGATTCGGCAAGAAACAAACCGTCGATGTCAAAGGTCATGTCATTTCGGAGAACATGCCTTCGACGGAGGGCCACGCTTCCGACGAGAAGCAAGCCATGGACAAGTCAAGCACTGCTTCACCACCAGCTGCCATCACCGACGAGGAGTGGCTGACAGCCTCGCGAGCTGCACGTACCGCCACCTGGGCTGCGGTGTTCTATCTGATCACTACCGACATCCTCGGTCCTTTCTCCGTTCCATGGGCTTTCTCGCAAATGGGTTACGGTCCAGGAGTCATCCTCTACACTGTCTTTGGTGGCCTTGCCGGTTACACAGGATGGCAAATCTGGCAAATGTTCCTGGCCATGGATTCTGACAAGTATCCACTGAAGACGTACGGAGACATTGCTTTCCGAATCTATGGAAAGTTTGCTCGTCACATTATCAACATCCTCCAATCGATTCAGCTCCTCTTCAATGTCGGAGTCATCGTCATTGGTAACGGCAATGGTCTCTATCAGGTCAACAGCAACATTTGCTATGTCGTATGCTGCGTCATCTGGTGTGTTTGCGGTATGTTTCTCGGTCAGATCAGAACACTCCAGAAGTTCGGTTGGATTGCCAACTTTGCCATCTGGCTCAACGTCACCGTCATTATCATCACTCTGGCTGCTGTTGCCAACACGGAGCCGAATTATCAAGCGGCGGCTGCTCAAAATGGCGTTCCGGTCGGACCTCCGGCTCCTCCAGTCATAACCACAGGTGGCTCGCCAGACGGTATCGCTTTCAGTGGCCAGGTCGTTGGTCTGATGCAAGCTGTCTACTCATACGGTGGAGCCATGCTTTTCTGCGAGTTCATGAGTGAGATGCGCAAGCCATGGGACTTCTGGAAGGCTTTGGTTGTTGCCGACGGTTTCATCTTCATCGCCTACCTCTTCTTCGGTCTTTTCGTCTACTCATTCCAGGGTCAGTACACGGTCAACCCAGCAAACCAAGGTATTTCAAACCAGGCCGTTCTGACGGCTGGAAACATAATCTCCTTCGTCTCTGCTCTGATCGCTGCCGCTCTGTACGGCAATATCGGTATCAAGGTGCTTTACCAGAACGTCTTCAAGGAGCTGTTCGGCCTCCCAGATCTCACTACCAGGGTGGGTAAGCTTCTCTGGATTCCTCTTGTTCCGATCTACTGGGGTATCGCCTTTGTCATGGCTGCCGCGATTCCAAACTTCAACTCCCTCTCCGGTCTCGTCGCGGCCGTCTGCATTATGCAATTTACCTACACTTTTCCACCACTGCTCTACCTCGGTATGCTTGTCAGCCGCGACGCTGTCCGCACCGAGCAAGGGGAGGGTTACAACGCCTCCACTGGTGTGACGGTTCGTCACGACAGCGGCATGAAGCGCTGGGTTCGTGGTTTCTTCGCTGGATCGTTGCTAGCCAAGATCAACAAGTTGTGGCTCATCTTCTTCTTTCTTGGTGCGCTCACTACTTGCGCTCTTGGTATCTACTCTTCCGTTGAGGGTCTCATTGCAGCCTTCAAGGACGGCAGAGCAACTGCCTTTAGCTGCGTTGCTCCTATCTAGAAAATCTTTCTGAACCTGTATATACCCAATGTTGTTGCAATTTTTATGCATATAGTAACTATCACCTCTTCATAAACTTCACCTTGGTCTAATCGGCTGGATTTGTTTTCCGCGCCCGTAACTTATAGTTGCTTCTATCTTGCATAAGCCTTTAGGTCTTATAGTGATTCATGCAGCTGACTGTACTTAGAGAACGATCTAGAGGCTGCTTACGATATCAAGCACAGGCAGATGACCTAGCAGGAGGTCGGAGTCGGCAGCCATCGGCAGCGAAGGAAGAAGGAAGCTCGGCGGTTCGGCGTTGGTCGTGAAACTTTCAGCCCGTAATCCAGAATGATGTAATTAAAAAATGCCCCGCGGTGTCCGGCCCATGATGCTCCGATCGTGTAAGCTCAGGTCGCAGGAATGACTTAACGGCCAGGGTGACTCGACCATTTTTCTGATTCCTATACACTTCAGTTTCCCTCATCACCAGATATTGAAACAGTAGTCTTATACAATCACCATGTCTGGACCAGGAGGTGCCGATTTGAACAGGACAGAGTCCTACCAGGTACGTTCAATGTGCCCGACGCGTTCTAAAGCCCCCACTATTACAGACCAATTGTGCTGATTAATGCAAACAGTACCCTGCCGAACACGTCGGACACTTGCGATCAGGCCATGTCACTGCACTTGAGCAGTTCAAGAAGATCTGCGAGCAACGAGGATACTTGAAGCCAGCAGGTACAAATGGACAAGAGGGGGCTAGTCACGATGATGAGACTCTGCTGTACGCGCGCGCAGCATCTTGATACCTTGTGTGTGCTGACATGTCCAGGCGGTACCTGAGAGCTAGAAAGTGGATCCCCGAAGAGGCCTTTAGGCAATTCAAGGACACCGAGGACTGGAGGAAGGAGAACAACCTTGCCGAACTCTACGACACGATTGAGGTGGAGGACTATGACCAGGCCCGCAGACTGGTACGCAGGCAGTGCGCGACCGTGAGATGACTAATGCTGACATCTTACAGTACCCACAGTGGACAGGTCGTAGGGATAAACGTGGTATCCCAACATACGTCTTCGAGGTCGCAGGTCTGAACAGCAAGAGCTTGGCTGCTTACGAGAGCGCGGGAACCAAGGCCGGCAATGTCTCTGTAAACTCCAAAGTGCCTCCAAAGATGCTGCGTCTGTTCGCGCTCTACGAGAACTTGACCAACTTCGCCCTTCCTCTGTGTTCCGCCATTCCTGACAGAATGTTTCCCGAGACACCAGTGTCACAATCGAGCAACATCGTCGACATTTCCAACGTCGGCTTGAAGCAGTTCTGGAACTTGAAGGCTCACATGCAGGATGCCAGTACGCTTGCGACTGCACACTACCCAGAGACTCTCGATCGAATCTTCATCATCGGCGCACCTTCCTTCTTCCCCACCGTCTGGGGCTGGATCAAGAGATGGTTCGACCCAATCACAGTTTCAAAGATCTTTATCCTGTCCAAGCAGGACATGCTGAAGACACTCGAGGAGTTCATGGACATTGAGAACATTCCCAAGAAGTACGGCGGAAGACTGGACTACGAGTTTGGACAGCTCCCCAACCTCGACCCGGCCATCGCCAAAGAATTGAACTTTATCAACCCACACACCGAGCACGGCAGGAAGACGTTCCCTACCGGACCAATCCGATGGAGGAAGAACTCCAATGGCGAGCTCGTCGCGACCGCCGTCGGTTCTGTACATGGAAAGCGTCGCGATACCCCAGTCGCATCACTTCGCGGTCGGGCCGAAAAGCCACCGAAGGCTGAAGTCTCCAAAACCCTCGGTGTCGGTGGAAGAGGTGATCTAGCCATGTACCGCACCAAGTCGAACGCACTCGACACACATCCACCCACTCCACCCCCGGAGCACGTCGACATTCCCACACCACCAGATGACCACCACCACGCACCACAAATGGGCGCCCCAGTCGCCCCAGCCACCGACTACTCCCGCAGCGCCGCACCTCCAATGGGTGCCCCGGTCGCCCCAGTCGCCGACTACTCCCGCGACTCCACAAAGCCAATCGCATTCCGCCCGCTGAACGAATCGAGCTTGGACGACGACAGCGCTGTGCGGGTAGGAACCACAGCCACACGCTACGAACAGCAATCAGCAACCCACGCCCACGGTACGCTAGCGAACAACACACCGAACCTACGCGGTTCGGGCGACGGCGACAGACACGGCGTCTACGAGCCCACCACAGTCGGCCAAGCGCCGAAAGAACACCCCGTACCAGGGCAGTGGGAGCAGCCGGCGCCAAGCTACGTCGAGCAGGCGGAGCATATGGCCGAGTCGGCGTACGCGTCTGCTGCTGGTTACGCGGGCGCAGCGATGAAGGCTGTTGGCCTCACTGGTACAGGCCAGCAGGCCGAGGAGCATGCTGAGGAACAGAAGGTGCAGAGGGTTCCTGATGACCCGAGAGTCGATGCCGCATCGGAGAAGGATATTGAGGAGTACCTTAGGAATCAGTACCGCTCGCGTGGGCCTGGTAGTAAGTAATAAGCGGTCCATGGGCGATTTCATATATCCGGGTATCGCTTAGAGGCGTCATAATTTATTCTCAGGGTCTACTTGAGCCATTGTGTTTGCATCTACTTATAGTAGTCATATGTGACATCTAACTTACATTACATGAGTTCACTGATATCTCTGCTGTAGATGAAGCACTAACATCTCGTAAATGGAGACTACAAAGCGATACAATCGGCGGTAAAACGATCCAGCACGTACGATATATTAACAAGCGGTGCGTAGAAGACGTTCACATTACGTCTCATTCATTCGGGGACTAGGGTATCAATGTTATCCCATCGTTTCATAACCACATTCCATTCAACGCGTCCACATCTCGATCCATGATCAACCTCTGAGAGCACATATCTCTAGTTGGAGACCTTGTCAGGGACGTTCTTGCCAGTGGCCTTCTCGAACATGCCGCGAGCCTTGTCGGTCTACATAATGTGTCAGTACAAAGTATAACAACCACGAGCAGCGTGGTGGCAGTGTTTACGTACGACTTTCTCGTTGGTGGAGCGCATCTTGTTTGGGTCCTGACCGGCCTTCTTCTCCATGAAGTCGAGGCCTGGGATATGTCAGTATGGTTCGACGTAGTCAAGTAATGGGATAGCATACCCTTGTCACCGTAGTCCTCCTTTGGCTGGTCTTGGTTTCCGGCTGGGTTCATGATTGCGGTATTGGTTTGTTTAGTGGTGTAGGATGTGGTATTTGAGTTGTTGTTGTTGTTGTTGTTGTAAGAGAATGTTCTACGAAGAGGGATACTTACTTTATATACCTACCTCAATTACTTGGCTGGAAGGTGAAACGGGCTGACACAGCAGCTGCTTGGCCTTGAGCTCTGATCGCACCGCCTTGATTCAAGGCTGCAAGAGCTTGTTTTCGGCGTCACCTGGCAGTGAGAGACCGCACATGCCCCGCGATGATGTCGCGGTTGCCAGAAGTGGGCTGCCAAAGCTTGTTGTTTGACGTACGCCAAGTGTACGCCAAGGTTGCGAAGAGATGAGTGGCTGGACTTGCGAATTGCTCTACAGTAGGATGACAAGTCGAGACAGATGGATCAATCCTGTGATGAGCTCGAGATCAGAGTCTGCTTGAGGGGTATTAAATTGCGCTCGTCACGGTGTCGTGTAAGGCTCCCTCCTTTCCGCGTGGTCTAGCGGTCTGGTATAGCAGGACTGGAGTATCAAAAGCACAATAAATCATGAAACACACCATCACTCGTCGAGTACATTAATCGTACAGTCTCCTGTTGGAAATCATCAGTCGCCCATAGATTTATCGGCGCAGCTCCAGCTGATCCTGGTAGTCGATTACAAACAAAAATAGCCGCTGCCACACCGAAGATGGAGAAGTACACTATCATCAAGAGGCTCTTCCTCGGACTCGCGAACCAATGGACCTGAATCCAGAGTTGAGCAAAGAGCACTGCTGGGAACCGTACCTAAACCATGATCCGAAGAGAGACGAGATGAGTGACAGTGGATCATTGAAGCTAGGGATGCTTTCTGCCGTGATGGAGAAATTCGTCACAAGGTTCCAGTGACCAGGACCCATACCCTTTTGATAGCCAGGTATTGGATGTAAGGTGCTTCGTGCCTCGGAACACACGAACGTAGATTGGTTCGGCGCGACGTGGATATAGGAATCGCATGTTACCTTCCAAGTTGTCACATCACATGCACATGACGATGGATCAGGGCTCTCCGGCGTGCTGGCGTACGGGGCTTGCGATGCTTCACACAAAGCAATGTCCTCGACTGTTGTATCTGGGCGACTGCGTCGATTCTTGGACTTCGTGGTTCTATCGTTTCATGTAGAGTTGCCTGCTTGTGAGGCCACACATGCCACTTCCTCTCCCCATACGCAATCGCATACTGGCAATACCCTTCCCATGCAATGGCCTGGACTCGCTACCTTATTGTACAACACGAAAACTTCTACGCTCATGCCACATCGACATCCATCTTCTCAGCGGCCTCTCCCTCACCATCATTTGGCAACTCGTGTACTGTAACATATTTGCTGATCTCTTCCCGTGTGATAATCTTTTCGTTCAGCACGGCGGTCGTACCCTTTTCGAACCTGTAGTTCCTCTTCTTTTGCTCCCTCTTGTTTGGTTGCAGGTGGTTCCTCATCAAGGTGGTCTTGTCCTTGGTGATGACTGCGACATCGACATTACTTCCTGAACCCAGATCGTTGAAGATACCGGCCAGAATTGCATTCGAGCAGAGATCGATCGCAGCCTCCTTTGTCATCGACTGCTTCCACTGTGTTTCGAATACCGACATGGCGGCCAATGAACCAGAACCCATTGTGACGTATGGTAGCTTATCCGTCGAACCGTGAGCGTGGACTGTGAAGAGGTGGGCGCCAGTTGGGTCGACTCCAGCGACAACCAGGTAAGCACCAATATGACCCTGATATCTGAAGAGATGCTGCTTGAGCATAGTCATACATGTTGCGACGCGTGGCTTGCGACCTGTCGAGAGAGCGTGAAGTTCGAGGTTGGATGAAATAAGAGCAGTGGTGAATTCTGTATCGGCAGCAGTACCGGCACCTGCACACCAGATCTGAGGAGCGATGTAATGAAGCTTCTCACAGTTCTGAGGTTGATTAGTGATGCTCGTGTGATATTACGGTCGAAGTTTAGTACCTTGTCTGCCACTATCGGTCCGCTGGTTGCTCTTGTGTCTGCAGCAATCACAACACCTCCATCATAGAGACATCCAACGATCGTAGTACCTGTGCTTGTCGCCTTTGGAAGAGGAACACCCTTTGCGTGAAGAGCGAGGTTTCGGTTGTGGTTGGAGAAGTCGAAGCCAGGCATGATTGCGAAACGGGGGCGATTTGAGTGCTGGAGAGCGTGATATGTCGGAGTCAGTACTGTATAGATCGCTTTGGGTCTCGGAGTACGTGTGATGTGATAGAGTTGAGATGCGGTTGGTGATGGAGGTAATGCAATCAGGCGACAGTTGCTGTCATCAGCTTTTGGCTGCCTGGCTGCAGTTGCAGTCATGAAGCTCCCGTCGACTTCCCCGAGCTGGACGCGTCCGTGCACGAGTTCGAAGCTTGTCGCGTGCAGTGAAGTGCTTGGTGGTGTCTGCCTGGCGTTTGACGCTCACTTCTCCAGCTTCGTCAATGTGAACCTCGAGGAATAATTATCATACCTCAAAACTTGCTCATCACGTTACGTGTACTCCCTTGAGTCACTAGCCGCTAATCTTTCTGGTCTATCATAGACATCTCATCCGCGATCATTTCAGGATCCCCATCACTTGTCGCTTTATACAGCGCGACCGACAGAGTCGCATTCTGCATTTGCATGTCTGGCTTGTGATAGAGCCCTAACTGGCTGCTGGCCTCACAAGGCGTTACTACACAAGTCTGCCTCGCACGATCAAGAGTACCCTTCTCACAATATGTCTTGGAGTTTTGGGAATGCTGCGCCGCAGACTGGAAATGCTGCCTCTCAGGTGACTGCAGGCCCAGATCTCGAAGAAATCCAAACAGAGGTAAGTAGAGATCGCCAGGTCATTGAAGCAAAGACTGACTGTCATAGACCCTTGGCTTCCTTGCGATAGCTGGAGAGACCAAGCTACGCCTTCTACCACAATCATGGCCCACCGACAGACTTCCCCCTTCGACCGCATCGCTGCTCAGCGTCTCCTCTACAAAGGGCTTGCTCGCCGCTGCTGGACCAGAGACATTGATCCTTGCCAGTACAGAATCCGTCAGAAATGCATACACATCAGGAGCTCCACAGGAAAACAATACCGCCTCTTTCACACCACAAGCATCTATCCCCATTCCGAGGGTCAACCAGGTCGCATTCTCGTCAGATGGCAGCTGTTTGGCCATCGCAGCTGAGGAAGGAGGTGGCCTGGCGATCTATGATGTCCACCAGCTTCAGCAGGGTCAACAGGAGTCCGCTTTCCAGATGCCCACGAATGGCGTTTCAGTACGAGTGCTTGCGCCAAACCCGGCACCCGAATACTCGCATTTATTCGCGGCAGTACTTGCGAACGGTCAGCTCGTCATGGCGAATCTCAAGGACCGACAGCTTGTGTCTGGGAGCTCGGGGCCTGTTTTCAGGGAAGGAGTCAGCTGTGTATCATGGAGTGCGAAAGGAAAACAGTTGGTGGCAGGACTTCAGGATGGCACAGCGGCCCAGTACGATCATCAGGGCAGTGAAAAGGCTCGGATTCCGTCTCCACCTCAACTTCCTGGACCGCTTCCCGTGACAGCCATCTACTGGCTGGCCAATGACGATTTCTTCACCGTCCACTCTCCAGCATCCGGAGATAATAACGACTCATTTTATCACTTCATTCACAGAGAAAAAGGTTCAGGCAGTTTCCAGGTCCAGAAATTCGCCAGCGACCCAGTCCCACCCTTTGGAATCAGATTTCCTGCGCATCAATTCATTCAGAGACTCAAGGGCTTTCCACCAAACTTGGACGACATGCTTGTTCTGTCATCTACTGCTGGTACTGATATTGGCGTCTTCACGCGCGCGACGACATCTCTTGCTCCAGATATGGCTGCTGAGAATACCGTCAATGTATACACAACCACAAGCATGGCAGATGATACGCGGAGGGCGCAAATGCCAATGAGCAGCGATGGAATGGGAGATACTTCGCCCATCGGTATGGCTTTGGATTTGTCTGCAACCGAAATGGTCAAGCGACCAATTCCATCAGACGAAGAGATTGAGCAGACGGGGACTCCATTACCGGCAATCATGCTGCTTGACAACGAGGGGCGCTTATCCACATGGTGGGTAACGTACAACGACTCAATACGACAAAAGACTGCTTATCCTGGTCTCAATGTCGCCGCTGGACAAGCCACTCCGGCTATGCAGTCGAGCGCGTTCCAACCAACAAACACGCCCTCAACTTCTGCTACACCTGCGCCAGCCCTTCAGACTCCTTCTGCATTTGGATCCAGTACATTCGGACAGCCGTCGAAACCTCAAGCTGCTCCTACATTTGGTTCCAGCTCTTTCGGACAGCCATCGAAACCTCAGGCTGCTCCAGGGTTTGGTGTCAGCTCATTCGGGCAACCATCAAAGCCAGCCTTTGGTGCTCCGAGTACCCCTGGGTTTGGAAGTGCGTCTGCTATTGGTAACAAGTCGTCACCGTGGCAAGCTTCCGGACAAACATCCGCCGGCTTTGGTAGACCGGCTTTTGGATCAAGTACACCGTTCGGCGCGTCAAACGGAGCATCTGCCGCACCCGCCTTTGGCCAACCTTCACAGCCTGGCCAGCCCTCTCAAACAGGTTCTGCGTTTGGTCAGCCCTCACTTGGTGGAGGTGCAGGCTTTGCAAAGTTTGGAGCTCAGACTGGCTCACCTTTTGCCGCATCGGCCCAGGGCGACAGCAAATCCGCTCAGTCTCCATTCGCAAGTTTCGGCGCCAGCAAGTCAGCTCCATCTCCGTTCGCCAGTGCCGGAGACAACAACAACAACAAAGAATCTAGCTCTCCGTTTGCAAGCTTTGTCAAGTTGAACGAAAAGCCTGCCGAGTCTCCCTTTGCGGCATTTGGTAATCAGGCTGAGAAGTCGACGAGCTCTCCGTTTGCTAGTTTCGCCAACAAAGACAACAAGCCAGCTTCGTCTCCGTTTGCGAACATGGGCTCGAACGAGAACAAGCCGTCGCCTTTCGGGTCATTTGGACAACAGACCAGCAAGCCTTCATTTGGACAAGCCTCCAATTTTGGTGCCGCAGCACCCTCGACTTTTGGTGCGCCACCGACTGCCTCGCCGACGGTTGTCTCGCGTGAGGCTGACATGGCTGATGATGACGCGACCGAGGACACTCCAACACAGAAGCCTGCAGATAAGCCTACTGGATTTGGTGGCTTCCAACTGAAATCGGGCTTCCAGGGTGATGGCTCTGCCAAAGACGACGCGTCGCAGAGCAAAGATGCAGGTCAATCACTGTTCGGATCGAACTTTGGTAACGCCTTGAACGCGACGGTGAAACCGCCGGTGACTCCTGTCAAGAAGGAACCAGGCACAGACGAGGCGCGATTGCAAGATATCTCTACCACTCCAGCATCACCACCTACAACCAAAGCCGCCGAGCCAGAAGCTGCGCCCCTGCCACCAGACTTCACCAAACCCTCTGCCACCGCGACCTCAGAACCAGAGTCGGCGCCTCTTCCACCCGACTTTACTACCTCCTCCCCCAAGAAAACGACCGAGGCTGAAGACGCCCCTCTCCCACCAGACTTTACTCAAACGGCCAAAAAGACCACAGAGTCAGACGCTGCTCCTCTTCCGCCCGATTTCCTATCTGCGAAATCGAAGCAAGGTCAGGAAGAGGACTTGCGTCCAATTGCTGGCAGCCCTCCTGTGGACCTCGGACGAAATTCTTCGGAATTATCCCCATCCGAGGGTGAAGACGAGGACGAGGCTGAGGGAGATGAACATGAAGAGGGTGAAGACGAAGACGACGATGACGGAGCGAGTTGGGAAGATGAGACAGGTGAGGATTATGACGATGACGATGACGAAGAGGATGAGGACGAAGAGGAAGCAGACGAAGAGCTTGAGCGAGAAACACCAAAGTCGACAAGGACCGCCGCGACGCCAGCCGCGAATGCTTTCGGCGCGCGCCTCACGTTCCCTGGACAAAATCAGACCTCAAAGCAATCCGCCAAGTCACCTGTCCCGTCTACGACACCCGCAGGAATGCCCAAAGGTCCTGTCTTTGCACCTCCTATCAAAGAATCTCCTCGTTCACCGTCACCTGTTCGATCCACCTCGACACAAGTCTCACGGCCGCCAACTCGTCAAGCGGCCCCTGTATCGTTCGGGGGTCTGTCACAAAGCAGGACCAGCTCACGTCAGAACTTGAGCGTCGCTCCACCTGCTGCACCAGAAACAGCAGATCTTGAAGACGACGAAGATGCCCGAATTCGCGACATTCTTGCTTCAGACATTGTTCCAACCAAGACATTGGATGCTTTCACTGCTCATCAGGATTACATTGGAAACACTGGTAAATCTGGCATAGCTGCTCAGATCGAGAATGTTTACCGCGATATCAATAGTATGGTTGACACACTCGGTCTGAATGCTCGAACCCTTACTGCGTTCGTACGTGGTCAAGAGGAGCTGTCGAGAAATTGGGACCTTGGCAACTGGGACCTTGAGCAGGAAGACGACTGGACTTTTGTCGAGGTCAGTGATCTACAGAGCCTTGAGAAAGATACGGAGAAGAACCTTGACAATGGCTGCATCACCGACGTCCCCGACAAGCTGGCGGGTCTTGCCTCACTCCACAGTGACACTGCGCGCTCGATGACAAAGGCGGCAGAGACACGTCGACAGCTGTCTACACGTACCGATCCAGATAAGCGAGCAATGCAGCGTAATGCGCCACTCGATCCGGAGATCGAGCTGCAGCAAACACAGTTGCGTCAAACGGTAGCAAAGGCTCAAAAGCTTCTTGCCGAGGCCGAAGAGGCAGTCAGCTTGCTTCGCGCCGAGCTCCAATCAATGAACAAGAAGGACCCGAGTCAGAGATCAGCCCCCACCGTCGAAGCAATCACCAATACAATCCTGAAAATGACGGCCATGATCGAGCAAAAATCCGGCGACGTCGACGTTCTCGAATCACAAATCCGCCGTCTGCCACGCGGCATCGCCGACCTCTCCCTTGACGACACAGAAGAGGACATGATGCGCTCCAGCACGCTCAGTCTGCGCAGCAGTCGCCGCGGCATGCAGTCTAGTAAAAGCATGAACGCCCTGTCGACGCCAGGACGTGACCGCCGGAGTAACCTCACCGGTGAGCCACTGGGCATGTCCGGCATGTTCGGCAGCCGGTTCAGGACACCGCCCGCGTCGCGCAGGAGCATGATGGGGTCGAGTCCGGGCGAGAGCATGCTTGGTGGATCGGCGAGGAAGAAGATGGCGGACGTTTCTTCTGAAGAGGTTAGTGAGTATCACAAGCGGAAGGAGCAGAGGAAGAGAGTTCTGCAGGGATTGAGAGAGGTTGTTGAAAAGAAGGGCACCAGGGTCGTGAAGCCTGAATAGGCATCGATTTACGAGGCTGGACTTGGTTATTCTGGGAGGACACATCGCTATCCCCAATGTCAACCTCACGACCGACCTTCATGGCGACTTTAGAGCCTCGGTCTCCTTCGATCTCGCCGCCTGCGTCTTCAACCTCTCATCGGCCTTGGGAAAAAGATCACGAGGATGGACTCAGTTATTCTGGGAGGACACATCGTTATGACTAGTAGAATAGATACCGAGTCGTGATGCACACGACTCTTGATTAGGTAGACCACGTGGATCTGGACAATGCAGCCACGTCTCGAATGAAGAAGAATTACTCAGAACAAGCTATTTGCCCGCGAGTGCGTGCTAGAAACTTGATACAGCGCATCTTGGCACCGCCCACCCATCAACAACACCTCGCCTGCACTTGACCGGCCACAAATGAAACACGAAAGAGGGCGCGAAGAACCCCCAACGCTGGGACACAAAATACCGCACGGAAATGACGCGAATGCAGAAAAGAAACCTCGCATTTGGCAGAGTGGTATCATGATAAAACAATCCCTAAGCAAAAAAGAAACCCTTGAACAAAAACGCTAAGAAAAAAAAGTCTAACGAAGCGAAAGAAACACTTTGTGTCTCGGTAATAATGAACGACCCCTTCTTCCATTCCTGCCCTTCTTTTGCTTGCCTCTGACGGCTGGTCAAATCCATTCATTGGGATGGTCGTTAAATCCTGAGGGACAGTGCCTCTCTGTTGGTACAGTGGACTTTTTCTTCGTGTCTTGCTTCGTCGACAATCCCGACGCGAGGGTCGGATGAGATACGCGCGCAGTGCTGATACTGTGGCGCTGCTGCGTTGCTGGTATGCGACGACTTATGTTGCGTCCTCTTGCGTCGGACTGCCTCGGCCCCCTTTTCCATCCCTTCATGTCCCATATACAGGACCCCCCTTCCGCACCCTTCTTCTTCTTCTACTTCTTACTCAGAGTCCAAGATCTTCATAGCCGGCTGCGCGGGCAACATGTGCGCCGGCGGCGGACCCTGAGCACACCATCAAAGCTCCATGGGACCGGCCTTCTCGCGCGTCTTGATCGTGTTCTTCATGAAGCGCAGGAACCTGTCGCCGTAGCGCCCCGGCGGTATGGCGCTGATCTCGGCCTCGTTGGAGCCGAAGCTCTTGAAAAAGTGCTCGCTTTTTTTGATCAGGTTGTATTGCGTCAGGCAGTCGATGATGCCCAGGTAGTAGATCTCTTCGCCGGGCCGGCCGTCGTCGTGGGTAGCGAGGAGCCCGCCTTCGTCTTGGTAGAAGTAGAAATCCTTTTTGGCGTGCGCGGCTAGCATGTTCTCCGGCATCCCGAGTTGCGTCTGGTCCATTGGCACGGGCCGCTCGAGTTTTACTAGTTGCCGTAACTCCCTGGCTTTGAGCGTGTTTTCCATCTTACTGGGTGTGCGGCTCAGCTTTTCGGCGGTCGACGGCGGGTGGGTCGACGGGTGGATTGGTCGATCGGGCATGATATCGGTGGCCTCGGTGGGAGGACTGGTCTCGCCTCCAGGTTGAAAGACTTTGAGGGTCTTGTTGCGTAGGTTTTCTGCGTTGCCACGTTCGAGATCGTGGATGCCGACCAGGAGGGAGTAGTCCATGATCTTCAGCTCTTGTAAAAGTGTCACGTCTCGTTCCATCTGCTCGACGAAGATTTGTGATTTCGTTGGTCCGAACTCGAGGTGCATATTTCGTCGGATCCAGTTTAGGTCTTTCAGTGTCGCTCGAGGATTGTCCGCTAGTCTCTCCTCGTTATACTCCCGTCCGACTGTGCTGCCTTTGAGATCAAAAGTGCGGTGTATGTCTTTGTGTGGTGGAAAGAGGTTGTTCATGACGACAAAATGTATCTTGCGGCCGTATGGCATCTTAACACGATGTAGGCCGTAGAATTGCGAAAGGAGGGTGTTTGGATTTGTGCGGACGTGGTCGTAGTACTTCCGCATGATTTTGCGTAGAAACTTGGCCTCGTGGTGATGGACCGTCTTGATTATGTATTTGTAGTCCCGTGAAAAGTAGAAGAAGCTGCCCGATTTTCCCGGCGAGCCCAGTTCTGAAAGGATGTACTTTTCAGTCAATGACATGAGATAGTCGGCGGGGTCGATGCGGAATATAGCTCGCAGCTCGCGGAAAGCCCTCGGTGCGTAGTCTTTGAATTTGAAGTCGTATCGTGCAGCAGGCGTGAGCTCCGTGCCCATAGTGTCGAATGAATACTTATATGCAGATGTGAAATCGGCTTCCACCAGGTCTCGATCGATCTTAGCATTTGTCCTCGACACGCAAAAGCGGATGCCGGTCAGCATGTTATACGCCGTCTCGTAGTTGCTGTGTCCTTCTGAGACCTTGGTGCCCATGACGGGATCCTCATTTTCCTCAAGCTCTTGCTTTCTCCTAGAAATGATTCGCCTTTGCTTCATGCGCTCTGCCCATCGCGCGGCGTCCTCGTCGTCAGGTACTTCGTCCAGAGCAAGATCTGAGAAGTTGGAACGGGTGATTCGTCGTACAAGTTGGGCTGATCCTCTTCGTCTGCTTGGGGTGGGTGGTAGTTGAGATTGTGATGGGGTGCGAGTGGCTGTGTTTGTGGCAGGAGCAGGATCTGTGCCCCAAGATGGAGTGTGCGTCACGGCGGCTGTGGAGGGTGAATGAGAAGGCAGGAGCGAGCTGGCTGCTGGTGCCGAGGATGAGAGTATGGGAGCGCCATTCTCTTTGTCTTTGCTTGGTTGGTGTTTTGCTTCTCCATTGAACTGTCCATTGAATTGAAAGGAAGCGGAAAACTTTTCGTCGAGGCCGACCGATGGGAGTGGGAGGTGGTAAGGGTAGAGGTCGGTCTGCAGGTCCCCGTCCTGCGGCAGAGAGTGCATTTGCCAGGAATTTTCTACTAAGATAGCATGAATTTTGTCTAGCAGGCCGTCCGGATTCGAGGACGACTCTGCATTGGCGGCGCCGGAGAGTGCTGTCACGGTCACCCGGGGTGTTATATCATGGTATTTGGTAATACCAAAACTCGCGAACCACCCTATGACTGGCTAAATCTGGTTGTAGATGTATTTGGGTGTTGGTTTGGTAATTGTTTGCGCGATGAAGGCGTGCGACGAGACGAGCGTGGGTTTGAGATGTGTGGTGGTTATTGGAGAGAGATGAAGACGAAGTCACAGACAGTCCACAGAGCAAAGACTAGACTGCGTATCAATGCACTGGCCTATGCAGCCAAGAATATTATCATCGATGCCGACATCGTCGCAATGCTGCATAACCAGCGCTGTCGCATCTGTGGGCCTCTGACTCAAGGCCAGACAGCGTCGCAATCGTCGCAATCCGTCGCTCCGAAAGCTTCATCATGTGACGTGCGCAGTCACTCGGCTTGAGCGTTCCCCATGGCAGCACAAACGGATGCTATGAATACCGGTTCTCGTATTATTGCACCAGAAAACGCCATATGCTGTCACAGCCATATATCAGGGCATGATCTCTTCAGGAGCGATAGCGTATACAAGGTCACAGACTTGTAACGCAGTCTACTGGATGATGCGATAGAAAGGTTGTCGACAAGCACAGTTGATAGTAAGTTATGCGATTTTCGATACTGATCAGCATCACCACATGCAATATCCCAAATAAGGTATGAACCACAGTAGAATACAAAAAGTGCCTGCATACCAGGAACGGCGCACGAGCGATGCACAAGAATTCACAGAGCGGCATAATTAACAGATCGGGCTATTCGCGGCCGTCGCCGACGACACACGCCAAGACCAGTGAGCCCTGATCATCTGCCCGCATCTCGCGGTCCAAAAAGGTTGAAAGTCGAAACGGAAATTCATAACCATTCATACAGAAGCTTATCGACTCCGGATCCCAAGAAACGCCTCTGGCAAAAGGACTCCCAATAATCATTGTCCATCCCAATTGCTAATAAGAAAGAAACCCAAAAGCATCCCAAGTCCCGTTATGGTATCACACAAGTTAAAGGCTGATCATATACTCCCCTCGGTTTACAGCAGGGCGAAGCCGTAGCGAATGCCTCTGCAGTATGCACTGTCAGAAGTCCACCAGTCGTGAGGTGACGTGAAACTTATTTCTTGGCTGCTGCCTTCTTGGGCGCTGCCTTCTTTGATGGTGCGGCCTTCTTCGTCGCGGTTGCTGCCTTCGACTTGGTAACGCGACCCGACTTGGTCTTGCCGAGAACGACTGGGGCCTTGTCCTCGACGGCTGGTGCCTGCGATGATGTAAGTCAACTGTTTAGTCTGCATTGAGCGGGCAACATACAGGTGCAGTCTTGCGTGGCTTGCTTGTGTTGGCCTTTGGCTTCGCAGCGGCCTTCTTGGTGGTGGCGGCAGCCTTCTTGGTGGCAGGGGCGGCCTTCTTTGGAGCAGCAGCAGTCTTGGCGGTGGTCTGCAATTTGTCAGTCCGACTCGACGACGACAGTTTTGGATTAACATACAGTCTTCTTGGTAGCGGTGGCGGTCTTTGGCTTGGAAGCTGTCTTTGGAGCGGCTGGCTTCTTCTCGTCCTCCTCGACCTTGCCCTTTCCGAGCTTGACTGGACCGGAAGCACCCTTTGGTCGGAGGAAAGCACCAGACTCGGATCCCTTGGAGAGAGCCTGGTTGAAGCGCTGGGTGAAAGCGGCATCGCTCAGGTTGCCGAGATTGTTGTTGGCGAGGACGTATTTCTTAAGAGCTTGACGGCTGGAACCGGCCCTGTCCTTGAGCTGTGGGGAACGAGTCAGCAGGAACTTGGCGGCGGCGCGATGGTTTGAAGAAAAGATGATGAAAAGCTTCCTAGAGACGAAGGACGGATATTGGCGATGGTGATAGACTGATTGGGTAATGAATTGGATGTTGTGGTTGATTGCGCGACAAGACCGCGACCCTCGATCCGGAGGAGCTTGCGACCGGGGCGCCCGCGCTCATCTATCCTTTACCACGAACGGGAATGAAATCGCGTATCAAACTCACCTGGATGATAGCATCCTTGATCATGTCTGCAATGAAATCAGCAACCAACTCATCACCAGAACGCGTCGTCGCGTCGAACGATGCACATACCCTGATAAGTTCCATGCGCAGGCTCGGTCTTGGTCTTCTTCGGCGCAGAGGCCTTTGCAGCAGCAGCTTTTGGAGGCATTTTATTTTGTGTTGATAAAAGGTTCGAAGAGCAGGTGGTCGAAGTAGTCGATCGAAAACGAATCAATGGCGAGTGCTGGGTGCTGAGTTATGTATCGGTATATCGAAGAGGGAGCAAGAGGGCAGCCAGTCGCGAGGAGTGGGGCATGCCCGCGTTTTATACAGGCAGCCAACGCTCCCGGGATCAACAACAAGAGGGAAGGTGCGCGTGATCTTGGACCTCTTGTCAGCTCCATGTCTTGGTTCATAAATTCCCTTTTCTTTCGTGCGCCTTTTTGTCTTCTATTTTTCTTTCCAGTTCGCACGCGTGTTTCGTCTGTGTCGCGTGTTGGGAGTTCTGTCTCTCTTTCGTCTTCGCGTCATGTCATGTTCTCCTCCGTCATACTCGCCGTAAGCTTCGACGCGTCTCGCACCTCGGTGTCGCTGCCTTTTTGTCTAGTCTGTGTCTTCCTTCGAATTCTTCTACACGTAGTTTGTAGTACACGCCTATACTTCCAAGTATTTCGTATGCTTCTGGTAGGCTTCGCATCCATAGTGATCATCACATGTTGTTCATCGTCGTTGAAGAAGACCGTTTCTATCGAAGCATAGCGTACATGCTCTCGACCAAAGAGGTAGCTTGTGCGTTCAGCTGCATTCGGTTGCACCTATCTCTTGGTTCAGTGCGCATTGCCACAAGGTTTCATCACTTTTGTGTCGCGTCGGAGCTTTGCATTGCCCAATTCCAGCTCACTCCGTCTCACCGCTCAATGCTTGTACCGCGCACAGAATATTGGCCACGATACACGAAGCTCGTGCTTCCATTCAGTATGTCGGAAGATATCTATGTCCTCCACATTTATACACATTCTACCTCCTCGGCATACCCCTACCTCTACCTCTCATCGCCCTTTGCGCCGCTCCCGGTGGTAGACCTCTTTGCGGCGCTTGCGGCTGTTGCGACTCTTGGTTCTTGATCGTCTCGTCCACACTCAGGATTAAGCAACTGGCCTCTGTCGCCGCTTGAAGAGCATTGATCTTGACGAGACTTGGCTCCCACACGAATGCCTCCATGTTGTCTCGGACTCCCTCGTGCTCAAAGTCCACACCCGCCCACACGTTGCCCTTCCTGTGCTCCACACGTAACCTGTTGAGGATATCTGTCGCGTCGAAACCGGCGTTGTCGCAGAGCTGTCTAGGAATAACTTCCAGCGCTTTGGCAAATGACTTGATGATTGCTTGCTGCTTATGTGGGACGTTCTTGTCGGCGTATGTGTGTAGGTACTTGCTGACCTCCATTTCGCAAGCACCACCTCCTGCAACAATGCTCTGGTTCTTGATCGCGCGCTTCACGATCATGATGGCGTCGTGCAGACTGCGCTCGACCTCAGCAATGAACTGATCGGCTCCACCACGGAGGACCAAAGTGCAGGTCTTTGCACCTGGGCATCCCTCGAAGAAGTTGAAACGCTCTCCACCTATCTGCCTCTCGTCAAACGATGCGCAAGTTCCGAGATGTGTCGACTGGATATCCGAGCATGTGGATTGGATCGATGCGCCAGTCGCCAGGCATACGCGGTCCAGATCGTCCGAAGAAACACGTCCAGCGCAGAAAATATCCCTGTCTGCAAAGTACTGTGTTGCCAAGTCACCAATTGGCAACTTGCTCAGAACCACCTTTGCGCCAGTCTGGTACAGCGCCTCCATCTTGTTGTAAATGATCTGCCACTCTGCGTCCACAACAGCCTGGTATTCCGAGACCTGCTCGACTCTGACTTCTGCATTGTCCTTTTCGGCCTTCAACTCCAGCTCGACGTTCAGACATACAATCTTTGGGTCCTTGAAGTGCTTGGGTTGTTGCTCGAAACCAGCGTAGGAAAAGGTCTTCTTGAAAGCGACACCGTTGACGAAGAGAGAATCCTGTAGCGCACCACCAGTAATCATTTTCCTGCCAATGAGTTTCTCGTTCAGTTCGTCCTGGTCAAGCGAAAGTACCGCATCCACAACCACTGTAGCATTTTGTTAGCGCCCCATCCTCTCTGCAAGAATTTGTCTCTCCTGAACGTACTGGTTGTGAAAAAGTCGGCATTCCTGTGGATCAGCTTACTGCTCATGGCTGTGGCAGCAAGTTTCCTCAAAGTATCTCTCTGGTTGTTCTCGGTTGTGTTGACAGCGATCTCCCTAACCTTATTGACGGCCATAGCCACGGCTCTCCTCAGACCCTTGATGATGATCTGACTGCTAATACCCTGCTCGACATGCTCCTTGACCTCCTTTAGAATCTCGCCCGCCAACACTACTACCGATGTCGTACCGTCTCCTACTTCAGCGTCTTGTGAGCGTGCAATGTCGGTCAGAATTTTGGCGGCTGGATGTACAATATCGAGGAGCTGTATGAGTGTAAGTTTTTATCCGGTAACCCTGCATGTCGTATGCCCTATGCGCACCTTCATGACCGTCGCGCCATCGTTTGTGATCGTTTGCTTTCCATTCTCGTCCACCATCAATAAATCACCGCCGTAAGGACCGAGTGTGCTTTTGATTGTTGCTTGGACGGCAAGACAGGCATTGATATTCGAAACGATCTGGCCTCGTCCCTGTGACTGGTCGGTGCCTGACAACAGATCAGTATAAAATTGGAGTGGGTATGGTGACAGGTGTTTCACTAACCCTCTTTGAGGACAATAATAGTTGGCGTTTGCCCACCGAACGACATCTTGGAAGAATGTACAAAGCCTCAAGGAGTGTTGGAAGTTTTGTAAGGAGAGACTATTGCAAATGTAAGGTCTATAGTCGCTTCAGCTGTCGTGTGCTTGTTGGTATTCCAGAAAATCTTCAGAAACGCGAATTGGAGCTCCCAATCGCGCAGCTGGCCTTGGCGCGCGAGGTCAGATCAGATTTTGGACGGTGGGCTAAATGATGCAGAAGACAAATCGCGCGCAGTGCGAACTACCTATTCAATGTGAATGCGGGTATCGATGACAGTCTTCTATACAGTTGACGTCTACAGATCTATATGCAAAGAACTTTTGTGCAATCCTTTCGCTATGCAACCCCTGCAGAAACAAACACAGTACCCAATGGCTCATAGTTGCTTTGAGCAGTATAGCCGCCAAAGTCCAGACCATGCAATTACTCCAGAGCCTCGCCAGCTCGTATATCTCGATAATAACAATAGTTCATAACATCGTGCTCATCATGCTCATTATCCACGACAGCTATGCCGCGTTGACGGATCTGACCAGAGATGCTTTCGTTCCATTGAACTGAACCTTGGAGGTGAACATGGCTCTGATGCCACCCAAAGAAGATTGTACTCGCGCATGGAATGCCATCTCGAAGCCGCCATCACTGGTCGGGGCGATACTGGCCGACCCAGGAGAGGACAAGCCCCAGTCGCCACTCTCGAGCAGTGGAGAAGATGCTCTGGTGTAAGGGCCAGTGACGCTGGTGGCTGTTGCATATTTGAGATTGTAGGAGGGGTCGCGTGTGCAACCAGAAGAAAAGAACAAGAAGTAGATGCCTTCTTGACTTCTCACAAGCGATGGAGCTTCGACCAACGGGCCGTCTGCTGCTGTGCGATCTAGAATGGTCATTTCTTGGCCGTCCGGTGTAATTCCATCGTCCATCATCTTCACGAGCTTGATCGGGGTGTTCTGAAGTGGTGGCATCGTGTTTCCACAGCTACCGCCATTGCCAGCGTTGTTGCCATCAATTTTCCACGCCAGCCAGATGGTGTTATCGTGGTCGACGAAAGGCGCAGGATCGATGGCGCCTCCGAGGTCTAGCGGGCATGAGATGGAGACGTTGACGGGAGTGTAAGGACCGGCAGGCGTAGATGCATTCGTGACAGCGGCTCCCACACAATGAGCGGGTTTAGTGATATCTGCGGCGGTAGCAGAATAGTACAGTACGAAATGGCCATCCGACGGACGTTGCAGTACTGCAGGAGCCCAGACATTGGCTCGGGGATGAGGGGGGTTGGTCGATGTCATGGTGGTGTTGGCCCAATTGCCTACTTCTGGTAGCGGATCATGACCGTCGGATACGAGAGTCCAGTTGAGAAAATCAGGACTGGTAGCAAGCTGAACGTTGGTCAAAGCGTACTGCAGAGCCGTCACATTCTGCGGTTGCCTCAAAATTCCAGCGATATTGTTCGTGGCCAGCGCATACCATGTGCTGTCGTGCAGGAGAATGGCCGGGTCAGGAAAGTTCCCAAAAATAGCCTCGCGAATGGGCGAGTTCTTGTACTCAGAGGGGGCTTTATATGGTGCAGGCTTTTTGCCAGCCAGTGTCGTGACCAGGGCTGCAACGAGAGTTGCAATGATAGCCAGAGTGACTGCTGCGCTGCAAACTAGGAAGCCGAGAGAAAGAAAAGAGAAGCGAAGGTTTTCAGGCTGAGAAGACTGCTCAGGATCCTGGGTCGTGGGTCGACAGAAGTATTTCTGAAAGAAAGAGAGTTTGGGTTGTTGGTTGACAGAGCTGTCACTTATGGATACCTCCTTCTCTTTTTCCATGACCACGACTGCCTCTTTTGCTTTGGATTCCATAATGTGGGCGGGTAATGACCTTTTCCGGAATTCAGACGTGGGCTCCGTCAAGTTGGTATGTGAAGTGGCAGGCACCGATTCCTCGGTAAACGAGGGACCCCAGCTGACACTCATAGTGTAAGACGACGCAAGGGGAGACCGGTCTTAGTGTGTGCTCATGTGCAAGCGGGTCCAGACAGTAGCGATGGAATTGCGACTGCGTGAAATAGAGTATTAAAACGTCCTTTCGTATACAATGATTGTACGCTGAATTGGCTACGCCTCGACAAGGACGTGCTATTGCGATCGGCCGTTGATTAGGGGGTTATCGAAATGTGAAGCGATGAAAGATAACTGACAGATAACGATGCTTCATGAACGAGGACGGAGCAAAGATCAAGGTAAAGACATGATAAGTAACAATGTCTGACCGGGATATCGGCCTGGTAGTGAAGATGACCGTTCAATCGCGGTGGTGGCTTGTGAGTGTTACTCTGGACCTGGCTGGATTTCTTGGGATCGCGGAGGTGCCTGGCCGAACTGGACCGACAATGTCACTCCATAGCGCCGGCCAGGATCTCCCACGCAGCCGTAGCTTCCGTTACCCGGCGTCTACAGCTCCACGGTCCACCGACGTTCGGCATGGTGAATCCGTCAAGAAGATAGAAATACAGGAAGGAGGTCTTGATGTTGCTGTTCAGGCACCGCACAGGGCTGAAGAGCCGCACAACTTATTTGAAAGGTCACAAAGCTTGCAACATGTATTGCAGATAGTCGCGTGATCAACAAGCAGTATTCCGAGGTATTGAGCTGGCTGTCTGGTATGAGCGGGCGTTCGTGATGCGAGACAGGCTCAGATTGGCGGCGGGGACTACTCGTTAGGCACATAATGATGGACACTGCAGGGTCCTTTGCTCTCTGCCGCGGGGACACGTGCTACTATAACCACAGGGGACTGGCTGCTGAACGCGACAACAGGATGCCAAATAGGTCATCTTTTTTTTTCACGACAATTTTCAGCATCATTGTCGTCTGATGGTGAGGTCGACTATTGGTAGACGAATTTGCTTTTGACCCTCAATCAATTGCGTAAAGGTTCCTTCGTCCTGGTAAAGCAACCACATGTCTGACGATGGAGCGGGTTCAGCTTCGAGCAAAGCACGTGTGCTTTTATACTGCAGACTCGCGGGTCTGTTTAGCCAAGGTTGTACCTATTTGAACTATCAGTATGTGATGTCCTGTTTGCATAAAGTATCGTGTCTAGAGAATTCAGGTCGAGATGTGCACAGTATCACGCGCCATGACTGCCATAAAGTTGTGTTCGATGACATCGCTGTGTGCTGCACGAACAATAATAATGCAGCCTACCTTACTCTGCCCTCTGCGGCTTGTGTGGTTGTTTATTCCGGATCCTTGCGACTCTCGGAGTGTTCCTGGGCCATACAACAATCGCACATGTGCACCACCAATCGCGATCGCTCTTGTCTACGCCCGCGGCGTTTTTCCGCTCTCGTACAATGTTGGACTCTGACACTGCCGTATACTTTGTTCCCCGCCTCTCAACCTTCTCCGCTCCGCCGCCGAAAAGTAACAGACGATCTGGTTGGTTTGCGAATGGTTAGAATTTGTTGGTAGATGATGCATACTTTCGTGATCGAGACGTGACTGAATACTGCGCGTTCTGATTGGCCACTGATCACGGTGTTTGTCTCAAAGCGGAAAGAGGCGGAGATGGGCAAAAAGCATCCCCATCTCACGTACATCACTTCGCAGGAAACTCCGCCGATTCTAGTAGGCGCGAACGAGGTGCTCGCATCAGCCTGCATCATGTAGCGCTTATTAGAAGACTCATTTCCTCCCGTGTCTCCCTTGCATGATATCCCTTCCCTGACGGCTACCTGACACGAAATACTCTGGATAAAAATCGCTCATCATGGACTGCGTAATGGTATACTCTCTCTCACTGTTATTCCTCCGCACTGTCTTGTCTGCCGAGGAAAACCGTTTCGCCCATTATTGGAGACAAATGCGACAGACGTTTGCAAAGAACGTTGTCACATCTGGCCGATACACCATTGTCTGGCAGCCTGCAGCAAGAGGCGCATGAACTGACAGGACGATCAATCATGTCGTTGCTCGGTTTCAACTCTCCTCATATGACATGAGCCACCACTGCTTTGCATCATGCTTTCAAGCACTATGCGCTGGTCACTACCGACCCGAATCTCGATTACAAAGGATAATGATCCTTGCGGAACACGTACTCTCTGATCGAATAAGGGATTACGACCGGCATCTGCCTTCGATATATGCCTTCCAACGTCGCTTGGACAGCTCTCTTCACTAAGAGAAGAATACAGCTCGGCACGCGCACGAGAATTTCACTTGGTCCATCCTTCAGCACTGTCTCCGGATCTTTGACAGTCAAATACGGACAGTTCTCGATCTCGCCTTTCTCTACAGCCTCTCTGCTCGCCTCTCGCCAACGAATTACCACACTGGCTGAGCCTGGCGCTTGACGAGCTTCTCTGGAGGCCGATTCGGAAAACAAGAAAGGTGCAGGTGTGCCGTCTTCCAAGTGGGTGCAGAAGGCACGCCGTGGCGTCCCATTCTTGACGCCTGAGCGACATCTGAACGAAGAGTGGATTCGGCTGCGACAGCGACCATGGCAAAGGTAGATCCTTGTACATGTTCCTCAAGGGCATGTTACCAGGCAAGACGTATGGTCCTAGGCGATCATCCTCCGACCGCAATAGACAGAATCCTGTGGAGTTCTTGATGCTGTCCGTCTGCCGGGTCTAAGGACACAATTAATCTTGCGCGCGCGAGGGGTACATAGACACTGATGTATGATGATGTATGATGATTCAAATATGATTTACGAGCACACTCTGACTAGCATGTGAACATAGCCAGCATACCAGCCGGCTTGAGCAGCTTTGATTCAGCTGCCGCGGTGTAGACAGTATCCATATCAAATCCATGCGCCTATACATGGTTAGATTGGTGTTACCTACGTAGGTACCACGCCCATCTCCGACAGTGTCGTAGAAATTTGATGCAATACCGAGAACAATTTTATCAGCCTTACATTGTGAGCATAAAACCGGCGACACAGATGCGACTGGGATGTAGTGAATGGTTTAGTATATTCCAAATACCATGTTGTTAATACTTTTGTGGATGATCGAACTTGACTGGTTGGACAGGCTGGCTTCATATTGGTCGTGACTCAAGTTCGGCAAGTTGTGAGCTATTATCATTTGAGGACTTTTACGTCTGTCACAACGCGTTCAAGCGACTTGATAATTGAGTCGATGTTTAGAAGACGGACCTACGATCAGTTTACAGTAGAAACCATAAGGTCTAATTCGTTCGTGATGAGTTGTGATGTTGGATCAACTTGGGCGCGTCTGCGGTATCACAACATCACAAACTTACTCACACGAACCAATACAGCCAGAGGATACGCTGTTCACAAACACACGAGCACAGCTTCGCGAGTGGAACCATCTCTCGTAAGAAGTTGGTGTTAATATACAATTCGTAATGTAATTGCACGCAATGCTACAAAGCCTCTGCCTACCAGCCTACCAGCCATACTTGCTGCCAGCTTCTCCTCTATTCTTCTTGCCCTGCGCCCACGCGTCTTCCAGCGCTTCACGCTGCGTACTCGCCGCACTGACAAGCTGTTGCAGACTGTGTTTACCAGGTGCGATCGCCTTAACAGCTCTATGCTCCACTGCCTCGCCCGCGGCGCGCAACTCTTCGTTCCTCTTGTACTCTGCATCCATGTCGAAATTCGCAATGTTGAGAGCGGCATCGCCGCCTTTTGCCCGGCCGAAGAGTCGTCGCCGGTCTGCGGCTGATAGATTCAGATCTGATGCGATCGCGTCGAGTGAGTTCGGGTTTGCTGGTGCTTGTTCGTAATATGTTGTGCTGGCTACTGTTGTAGATTCTTCTTCCGGTACGTCGTTGCTCATCAACGGTTCGTATGTGCCTGTTGTGTCCGCCTCCGACGGTACTATTTCTTCCTGCGTCACCGAGAAAAGCGAGACCTTTGGTTTCGGCTGTGGAGGCGCGGCTAGGCTGGGTACCTCGTTGACAATCTTCGGTGATGACGCTGATTCTGTCATGCCGGGGATAATCTTCTTCTTTGTCGGCTTCTTCTTATTCGAGACAGAAAGCGGCTTAAATCGCATCGCATTGCCAACGACCTTGACTTCTTCCTCCGGCTTGGGCAGGTTCATGTGTGATTGTTGCGACGCAGCATCTTCCGTGTTGAAGTCATCAGACTCGTTAGGATGTGCTGACCGCTCCTCATCGACGGCCTCCTTCTGAATCGGCTCCCTGCTGAATGCTGCATTTGCGCTGGTCTTGAAGCTGACTCCAGAACCTAGGCCGGTCTTCTTTGCCTGTTCTGCGGTCCGTTTAGGCGCTGGTAGCAACGAGTTGAAGCCGCCAAATCCACCCCCAGTCTTTGCTCTCTTTATTGGTCTCTCTTCTTGGACGTCATCTTCTTTCGTTGCTTGTGTAGGCAGTTCGACCATGATTTTCCGTGGTTCGCTAGCCTTTTGAAAACCAGGCTTCCCTGGTTTTGGTATGGCCGGCTTGAGTGGTGCTGGCGCAGTCTCCGCGTCCGATCCCTCACTGTCTGAGTAGCCTACGAGTGCCATGCTGAGCTCGCTGGTGAAAATAGATAACACGAGAAAAGATGTCTTGTTTGGAGGATGACGTCGAAGACCGCCATGGACCTGTTAAACCTTTAACAAACGATTGGTCTGTGCAGAGGCCGTCGATCAATGCGGGGAATGGAGATCCACCGCGCATCGAGATCGATCAGGGTCCCGCTGTCCAACTCCGACTTCAGTCGAGTAACACACATCTCACGTGTCAATGAGCCTTAGATGACCAGCCGGCCTGGTCGCTCATTCTCTTGCGCCTCGTAACGACACAATCCATTGCGCATCTGGCGCTCGCTCAACACACATCATGTCGCTCCTTATGAATGAAGAGTAAGCCACTCGTCCGAGTCTCGTGTGTGCATACTGACAGGAGTGCAGCTTTTCAATTTATCAACTTCGTGCAGGATATCTAGCAAACATCAAGGACGGCATTGGCGAACGACTCATCACGCTTAACACTTCTGTCCTCAATAATCCCGCCTTTCGCGCTGCCGGATGGGTAGCCAACCCCGCCGATGTCAAGCGCACGTATTCACCGCCGATACCGACTGGTATGAGCTCGGACTACTTCACACTGCCTCCTCGATCAGCTGGACTGCCAGGTATAGAAGACGAAGACGAAGGTGGTATGGTCACGGGTCAAGGTCAGGGTAGCACAGATACCGTGGCCCCACTGAATGCAAAGCGAAGGAAGAGGAAGGAAGAGCTAGAAGAGGATGACAGCAGTGAGCTCAGCGACGACAGTGACGAGGAAGAGGAGGGGAAGCGCGCGGCGGCACAAATAAAATTCAGCAAAGCCCAAGTGAGGATAAGGTCTGGATCGTCACCTCTACACCCCTCGAAGCTAAAAGACGAGGTGAACGAAGACGATGTCAAGCTCTTCGTGACTTCTCCGTCTAGGCCTTCCGAGGCTCCGGCGATTCGACGAGGGTCTTTAAGCCAGGTCGACGTCATCAAACAGCGGGCTCGAAGAGATACTGCAACGAGCAGTGAATGGTCTTCGGAGAACGAAGTTGAGCCACTTATGTTCAGAAGGCAAAAGGTTCCGTCAAGGGGAGTCGCCAAACAGACTCAGATATTGCCAGATCCGATCGAAGAAGAGCCAAGGCGCGGTGATTCTGATCTAGAAGATGAAGTCAGTGATGCGTCTGACCTTTCTGACGGATTTGACGAACCAGGAGAAACCGACTCTCTTGGAATGATAGGAGCACCACTGATTACAGTCGATACACTGAGCGGCTCACCAATGGCACTGCCAGCAAACATTCCACCCGCAGTCACACCCCACAGCTCATCGCCAAGGAAGAAGAGTATACCGATGGCATTACCCCGACTTCCTACCGGAAGACCCATCAGCTATGTCCAGCCCGTCAGTCTCTTATCCAAAGCCTTGAAAAGTAATATTGCCAAAGGCGAATCACCATTCCAACAGTTCGCTCCGCTGTCCGGCAAGGGCGACGCACAGCCTTTGTGGATTAAGATTTACGCACCGTTCTCCGACGACTCGGAGGATCCGTTCGAAGTACCAATCAGGCGTTCAAAGGACAATGGGCAGATTATCGTCGCGGATCTAATTGGACTGAGTCTTTGGCGCTATGTCGAAGAAAAGCGTGACCCTGCCATTTCGAACGAGGACTCGAACGTCAATCGCTGGACACTAAGAATGGTGGACGATGGTGAGGTAGAGATGGATTTCCCAGCTCTCGCACGATCACGACCGGTGTTTGATTTTACTTCCAACAACAACCGACCAGCCCGGGGAAGATCGAGGGACAAGCCTTGGGATGAATTTGCACTCGTACGAGCAACAGACGAAGAGTTTGCAAAGAACGAAGAGATCACACCGCAATTTGGTGTCCCATCACAGTCAGCATCAGCAATACCGACGCCTGAGCCCTCGCGAACTCACACGCCGATACCGATGACACGTCAAGGCTCTGATAATCCAGGGATGCCATCATACATACCGAACAGGAACCCAATCACCGGACCGAGCTTCCAGCTCAGCGCGATGCGAAAAGACAGCACAGCGCCACCACTCGATGTCCCTACGAACAACGCACAGACATCGACACCACGAAACGGCGTCGCAAAGACAGTCACGATCCACTACACAGACCCAAACTCCTTCCAGACCACCGTGCTCCCTATACCGACGACCAGCGATACATATATCGCCGAGCTTTTCAACATTGCATGTCAACGACTGAGTCTCAGTAAGGCTCTTTTCGTGCTCAAGGTCAGAGGTACACAGACAGTAGCACCTCAGGACCGCACCGTCGAAGCACTAGGCGAGCGCTTACATCTTGACCTCCAGCGTCGCCGCTTCGTCGGCGTCGACGAGCGCGGCGGCAACTCAGGATCTCCAGGTTCCGAATCACCTAATGCACCACTACTGCTGACAACCGGAACCACTCCTACGAAGACGAAGAAGACTCGAGGATTTGGCATGCTATCGACACGACCTGGCCTGACGGAGACAGCGAGCTCGACAGCACTAAATCTGGGACCAGGCGGTAAGCGATACCAGGTCATTCGCCGACAGCCTCTGTCGTTTGCCCCTTCACATCCTCGGATACTAGCACTTGACGGCGAGTACGTTCACATCATGCCAGCTGCCGATCCAGATGGCGGTGGCGGTGTAGGTCCAGGAAAGACATCAAGTGTGCACTTCAGCAGCGTCATAGGTTGCAAGGTCTCTCGAAAGCATCCAAAGATTATTCGAATGCTCGTATGGAGGGAAAAGGAGACGAAACGGTACGATTTTGAGGCCAGCTCGCCAGAAGAGGCCGCAGACATCGCCGGCGAGGTCAAGAGAGGGGTCGAGAAGTTCGGCAACAAGAGCTTGTGAGGCCAGCAGCTTAGCATGATACCCTATATTTTTTTTTGAGATGGATGAAGCGCCATGTTTGTGGTCATTTTGGTTGGAATTATCTTGTACCATGTTTGTTGCCGGTAGTCGAGATATAGAAAGCTGTCACCCCATCGTACAACCTGTTGTGTATTGTTGAGATCGTCCATGTGATCATGATGTGTAGCCGGTACATAAAATAGGTATGCTCTTGAGAGCATGTGCTCGCTGGTCTGATTCGGTCTAGATTCTAGAATGGATGAGCATCATATGCTGTGTGACTCCGCGCTAAGCGAGCGCTAGCACGGGATCGGCCGTGGATCATCATCAGGTGTCGGGTCGACGAACCCCACAGTTTACCTGTAAGTGGATGCGTGCATGCGGTGCTGCACAAAGACATATCAGCATCTACAGTATCTGCATGGCTTTGGCAGAAGGAATGAAGGAGACACTAGGCGTTCCTGAGATCACGGGCAGCGGTCAAGACGTCCAGACTCTTGCGATTCGACCGAAGGTTGGGGTCGTAGAAGGAGGGAGCGACGATCCGACTGGCAAGACAAGGCTTCAGCTCCTGGATCTTCCGGATGACATCCTCAGGGAAATTGTCAAGCAGGTGAGTCTTCCTTTTATTTATTGAAGGATGCCGTCGATGGACTGACAACGCAAGGTCACACATACGAACGAGCTATGCGCTCTAGCCCTTACCCACCGCGACCTTCACTCTCTCGTCACACCTCAGATCTACAGCCGGTTCGACATAGTATGGCCCGAAGGCGGAGAGAACGCTGGCCCTCGCGCCGGTGTTGATGCGCTCACATTCGGTCTTGCGACTTTGGTCATGGCTGACGATGTTTTCGGAGAAGCGCAATGGCAGCGGGAGCAACGAGAGCACCAGGCACAGCAAACGGGAATCATATCTTCGCCCACTAAACGCAAACGACCGCTTTCTGATATGGCTATTCGCAAGCGTAGAGGCAACTACTACGCACAATATATTCGCAAGTTCTCGCTTGGGAACGGACCTAAAGAGCTAGTGGATGACTACCTTACCTACAAAGAGCAGGGGAAGATGCTCGGAACCTTGGTCGCTTTGGCTCTAGCGAGAATGAAAAGACTCGAAGCCTTCATCTGGGATATGCCGACAGGAATACTAGGAGATGTCTGGACCTCGCTGGCCTATCTTGGAGACAGAGAAGATTGTCGGCTCGACCGTGTATGGATACGCTGTCATGACAATGCGGCGCTGACCAGAGAGCAATCCGGCGCGCCTGAGAGCCCAGACACCGTCAACCGGAGTATAGCGTCTCGTCTCGCGCTGGACAGAGTCGTTCACCCATCCTTCTCGGAACTGCCCCCACTGAAGAGCTTGAGCGTACTAGATGTCGATGAATTGCAGTACCTGGACGAGATGGCCGTACTCATCGAACGATCGTTGGACACACTGCGAGAACTACGAGTCGGAATAGCGAAACAAGTGAAGAACTTTGAGTGGACAAAACCCTGGGATGGTGACGGAGCCGAGCAGATTAGCCATGCGGATCCGACAAGGAGCACAAGAAGTCTGGACGAGAAGCGGCTGGGTGGTGTCATGGGCGTATTGACGGGCCGGTTTTACGACTTGAAACAACGCAATCCGCCACGCCATCTGATGCGTAGGCTCAGGAGGCGTTCGAGCAGCGCACAACTCGCCCAATCTAGCAACCCGCAGCAGAATATTGCATCGGTGGCGGCAAGCTCTGACGTTACACAAGCGGTCGAGCCTGAAGCGCCCGCACCAGATGCCCCTATCGCGCTGCGTCCCGAAGAGTCTGCTTCTGCAAGCACGGCTACCGATAACACAGTGCTGTCGCCGACGCTCGATAGACAACCATCTTTGGAGTCGTTCGAGCCGTCAAGTCCGGAATTGACACAATCAGGTAGTCCGCCCCGGCAGGCACTCAAAGACACCGAACCGAGCCACGACTCATGCGACGAAGAACAGGACGAGAAACCTACAGGCGATGCGCCGAAGCTTCGTTTAGATATGCTGGAACTTGAACGTGTTGTACTGCACCTTCCCGTACTGGAAAATGCTCTAGATTGGACTCGACTGACAAGTCTCACGCTTCTGGACTGTCCGAATCATGAGGTTTTGTGGCGAGCTCTCCGACGTGAATATGCGCCGAGGGATAGCGCGACGTTACGAATCAAGATATCAAAAGCCCGTGACGGCAGGCCGAAAGGTACAGTCAGGCGATGCTCCGAACCGCAAGCAGAACGGACACCACTCCAGCTGAAGCACATTTGTACGAACAATGTGACACCCTCACTGGTTTCCTTTGTCAAGGAAGCCCTTCCCGAAAACTCGCTTGAGGCAGTCTATTTTACAGATCCTTGTGGTACTACAGATGTCGAGATCGCTTCGCTATTCCGAGGCGTGATCAAGCGACACCGCAAGAGTCTTCGAAGAGTCTACATCGAGAGCTGCCGACGCAATGCGAGCGGAAGTGTGCCAGGCTCGCTGTCCTGGAAGAAGTGGTGTCTCACGCGAAAGATCTTGAAGTTCGCCACGAGTCAAATGCCTCTACTTCGTGAGCTAGGCGCCTGTGTCAGCTATCAAAAAGACTGGTTCTATCTGCTTCAGCGTCTGCCTTGTGCGCCTCAACTTCGGTCCTTGTACATCCGCAGAGTCAGCACGTATGGTGAAGCCTCAGGTGTCATTGCTCCCAAAGACCTCGCTATGCAGATTATGCACACCGTCTCTTTGCGCCCCGACATGGAGCTCTGCTACATCGGCATAATGGACAAGTGTTTCGAGATTCAAGAGGGTAACCGCCACTTTGCAGACAGAGGGGAGTCTGGTCTTACCCTGGTAGAAGGAGATGACGATGACGAGGATGATGACAGGCCTGGCTTAGACGAGGATGATGAAGACGATGCGAGTGAAGATGATGGTGGAGTCAACACGCACCCTGGTCCCTCGACATCTTTTGACGACGACGAGGAGACTGAGGCAGAAGATAGCGGTGCAGAGAGCACCGAAAGCGAGGGCTCAGAGGAGGGCCAGAGTCGCTTCAGACTCAGGGAGATCCTGTTTTATGATGATAAGGTCGATGTTTTTCGTGCGAGACATGGGCGACTTTAGGTCTTTTTGCTTTTTCAATGATACCACGCGAGTTTGAACGGGATGGAAACTGTGGGTCTGCTAGATAAAAACACTGCTTCAGCGATGATGAATATTGATAGATTATTTTCTGAAACACTGATACTATTGACTAGAGACATAGTAAGCCTTGCGATCACAGTTGGGAGGTGCTCTCGTGATGCGCATTGTTGATTTCCTGAACTTCACACTCCCTCTCCACAACGCGTTGTCGCGTCCGGAAAGCGCAACACTGCAAGCACTTGAGGTAGGATAAACAGCGCTTACATTCCAGATACGAGAGTCGAAGATTAGTTCGGTAAAATTATACGGTGCTATGAGGCTCTGAGAACGAGACTGAAGAGCCGGTATGGCAGCGAAAACGTTTCCAGCCTCACACGCCGCCCGAGTGTTTACCTCTGTCTTTCCTATACAATCACATACAACTCCTACGCCAGAGGCCTCACCAGCACTCGGCTTCCCTCTCTCACCCGACATTCCAGGAGCCTCGACATTCGAACACCGAGTTCTCCGTAGCTCAACAAATGATATCACTCGCCAAGCGACAGCATGGAACACCGTGACTCGCTTCTTGAGGCTGTCGCCGCCAACAAAAACAAAGGCAATACCACACGACCTCAACAGTGCTCTGCGGGTGCTTGTCGAAAATGGCAGGATCGGTAAATCTGCACTTCACAACTGGTTTTTCGAGGAGATAAGGAGACTCTATTCACATTCAGTAACACCTGAGCTCACGCGATTATGGACGAGCGATTTGGCTTGTACGCAGGCCCAAGACATCCTTGCACAGACAGCCAGGGTCTTGGTACATGCGCAGAATATAGCGCTCGCGAACGTCGAACTATGGGTCACCGCTAATAACGGATCTACTGTTGCTGATGGCGGAGATATGCATGCTCCCGTGGTGGAATTGGGGGACGCTGCGCTGAGGAGGATTCGTTCACTCGTGCTGGCTGCTATACCGAAAGAACGATTACTGGCTACCTTGAGTTTCCTCTTGCACCTGACGTTGGCGAGTATGACAGGTTGCTCACCAACATCTGAAGTACCAGTAGTGGACAATGATGCGGTTTACACACTCTTGCTGGATCTGCGAACCGTGGGCTTACTGGGTGATATGGGCCAGAGAAGTCTCGCTACAGCTGTCAAAGCGGTCATCGATACTTATGTCGGATCTTATGCCATGAGAGTGGATTGGATTGGAAAAGCCAGTCGTGTCGATGAGTTGCAAACCTGGGTCACTACACAGCTTGAGCCCGCCATCACCCGCTGTTTGGTTCTCATCACAAATGACGGGACGCTGAGTCTGGGACAAACAGAACGAGATGAGTGGCAAAAGATGGCCATCAACAGTCTCGGTCTCAACCGAGGAAAGTATCTGCTGTCATATGTGCAAATGCGGGATCAGAGCATGGGTGCTGTACTTGACCTGAGGGAATATATCAAGACCGCCGAGACAAAGCAGAGTTTGGCTGCAATGTTCGTCGTAAACCTGGAAAAGGACCTTCTCCATGCTGGAGCGAAGACGAGCGAGCTCCTGAGTGTATACGTTAACATGATCAAGGTGTTCAAGACACTTGACAATCGTGGAGTACTCCTCGAAAAGGTTGCGCAACCTCTGCGACAGTTCCTACGAGAAAGAGAAGACACAGTCAAAGTTATTGCTGCTAGTTTTCTGGCCGATCTGGATGATAAAGGAGATATCATCGACCCACTCGGCACAGAAGACGTCTGTGCTATCATAGCAAAAGAGGTCGTAGCTTCTGAAGAAGAAGCCTTGCATCAGGTCGAGAAGGCTCTGGACTACGATGATATGGACTGGCAGCCTGATCCAACCGACGCCGGACCTGACTACAAACGCAGCAAGTCCAACGACATCATCTCGTACATGCTTACACTATTCGAGCAAGAAGCTTTCATCAAAGAAATGCAAAACATTCTCGGCGAGCGCTTACTGCGGACTGAGGATTCTGACCTGGAGAAAGAAACGAGACTGGTCGAGCTGTTCAAATCTCGACTCGGCAGCGACAAGTTACAACACTGCGAGGTCATGTTGCGGGATATGCAAGACTCTTCTCGCATCATGAGCCAAGTACGCTGGTCACTGAACCTGCCATCAGTAGCTGAAGTCTACGCCGCAATTCCCCAAGAAGGTATCACGTTCTCCGAACTAGCACGGAAGTTCCACAGCAGGGTTCACTCAACGACATCCGGCCAGGCTGAATTCATCGAAATCCTCAAGCAAGCCGCCGTCTACGATTCTTCCTCGAACGGCCAACGTCTGCTACCCAGTCCATCTCTGAACCTACCACCAACAAACACCGCAGGTTCGCAACCACACTTCTACGCCCAAGTGCTCTCGGGCTACTTCTGGCCCGAACTCCGCGACGACCAATTCAGCATCCCCGAACCAATCGCCGCTCTCCAATCCCAATACGAAACCAAATTCACGAGTCTAAAGCACCTACGCAAGCTGCAATGGCTCTCAGCACTGGGCCGCGCCACCGTCTCGCTCTCCCTCAACGACCGCGACCTCGTCTTCGAGAACGTAACGACATGGCAAGCGACCGTGATCTACGCCTTCCAGGCCCCACCCTCAGACGATCTGGACCTCAGCGTGCTAGACGACGAGCCGGCGACCCGCACGGTCGCCGAGCTCGAGACATCGCTCGCCATCGACGACACGCTGCTGCGCGCCGCGCTGGCGTTCTGGGTCTCGAAGCGCGTGCTCATCGAGTCGTCCCCCGACACGTTCACGGTGCTCGAGAGCCTGCCCGCGGACGAGCCGGAGGACCTCCCTCTCCTGCCGCAGCCGCAAGAGGTTGATGTCGGAGGCGCCGTCAAGTCCCAGGACGCGGTGCTGCACGGCAATAAGGATATGTACCAGATGTTCATGATCGGGATGTTGACGAACGGAGGGGCGATGGACGCGGGGCGGGTCGCGATGATGATGAAGATGGTTGTGCCTGGGGGGTTCAATTTTGGCGAGGACGAGGTCAGGTGGTTGTTGGGTGATTTGGTTGACAAGGGGCGCGTTGTGGAGGGGGGAGGCGTGTTTGGGGTCAAGAAATGAGAACACGATGGTGGATCGAGCATGGTCGGCGTGGATGGATATCATATCATGCGCAATCTCAACAGTTGATAGATCTGACTATGTGCACCATGCGATTCTTCGCGCAAGGAGTGTAGCTCGTCCACGTCTCCAACAGATCCTCCACGGAACGTACTTTCGTCTCTGTACAAATTCCCCCGTCTTCAGTTATCTGTAAGCAGCCTTACATCGTTCCACTTGCGCCCAATCGCCGTTCTACGCCGCAGTCAAGCTCTCAGGACTCATCATGCCCTTCTCCCTCTCGCCCTTCTCGGGATCACCGCCCTTCGTCTCCTTCTGCGCACTCTTCGCCGGCATATCCAATTTCAGCGGCTTCATAGGATTGACCTTATCCTCGGCCTTTCCCATCTCCTCAAGCTTGCGCTTCTTCTTGGCCGCCTGCTGCTGCTCTCTCAACGGGCGCTTTCGCGGACTACTGATTTTGCCCGTGGGGCCGAGGCGCGGTTTCGGGAAGCGCTGTTTGGGCGGGAGGTCTTCGTCGTCGATCAGCGGCCGGCCGTTGGACGCGGCGAGTTTCGACGCGAAGAAGTCTTGCACGATTTTGAGTTGTGAGGTCAGGTTTTCTGTCGTTATGGCGTCGAAGGGCTCGGGAACCGGGAAGACGACGCCGGTCGCGGCGAGCGCGGATGCGTTGGCTGGGTTGTACGCGTTGTGCACCCGGTTTTGCAGTAGGTGCAGTGGTACGGACATGGTCTCCAGCCCGAATTCGTCCGCCAGCCCGAGCTCTTTGAAGCCGAAGAAGTCTTCGTCAATGTCCTCGGCGAAGTCGCCGCCGACGAATTGCTCGCTGCCGTCGTTGAAGGCGCCGACGCCGTCTTGGCCTGCGCTTTCGGCGAGGGCGGGACGCTGTGGTCGTTAGTGCTGAAATTAGAACAGTGGAGATATCTTGACTTACCAGGAGCTCGGCGAGATGAGACCTCAGGCGCTCGTGCACAGTGACAAGCTTTGACCCCATTTTGTCCATGTCGTCCTTGATGTAAAGATCAAGAGTGTCGAGATCTTGACCACTTCGGTCGAGACAATGGAGCACTTGCTCTTCTTGTGAGAAGGGCTCAGTGGCAGAACCATTAGGCGGAGCCTCTACATATTCCCCCAGCGAGCGAGTCAATTTGGTAAAATAGTCGGAAGCAATGTCGGTGACTGCGTCAAGGGCCGATGGCTGAAAGTCCTCGAAGCCAGCATGGTAGAAGATCTTGCCGACAGCACGTTGAAATGCGGCTCGACAAAGCTCTTGATTCATAATCGGACCGTCCTCGGACACAGCAGCTGCACCAATGTCTTGCTCGACAAAGGGTTGAGGGTCGTACTTCTGAAACTGATTCTGGTAGGTTTGTGCTTGGATTTGCATCTGCTTGACAATTCCGATCTTGGCGCATACTTTTCGAGTCTCTTGCATCTGTCGCATGTTCGATTCCATTCTTCTCGTCAGACTGCTCTCGGATGATGTGAAATGATTTGCTGGAAATAATCGAAGATATTCTTCGGTTTGCGGAACCACGTTGCCTTCTGAATCTTCTTGCCATTTAAGATGATCGTCAATGCTGGGTATCGCAGTTAGGGTATCGTAGTAATCAGGTAAGGTTCGATCCGAGTCCTTTTCGATGCCCTCGGCCAGAGTCTCACCGACAGCAGACTCGGTGTTCGCCTCATCGTCCTCTTGTCCAATTTCAGCGGCGGTCTTGTCGCTCATGTACTGCTTCTGCTGTCTGGTCCAGCGTCGCATACCAGCCTTGCTCCGGAGAAGAGCAGGCTCATCAGGATTGAGATGATCTTGGCGAAAAAGCTTGTGTCTTTCTGCGGCAGCTGTAGCTCGATCCTTCTTCGTGATTTGTTTCCAGGTCCTAAACTCGGCATCATCCTCGTCCAGATCTTCAGTCACGACTGCAGGAGCAGTACTCTCGACGTCCATAATGTCTGGTTGACTGCCGTGCGTGCCGCTACCAGGAACACCGTTGACGAAAGGAGTGGCGTTACCAGCTGGTGGCGGAGTCGAGAATCCATTGGAATGAGTGTCGCCCGGCGCATCAGATTCACCACGCAGAAAATCGTTGCGCAGAACGGTTGTCGAAGAACGCTGTAAAGGGGGCTTTCCCTCTGCCACCGGGGTCGACTCGCCATCAACAACCGAAGCCTCCTTCGAGTCAGTAGTAGGTCCTTTTTTGCCCTTTGATGGAGCTTTCCTGCCACGAGATGCCATGATAGGGCGATCATCCTCGCTATCTTCGCCTGCGTCTAGATCATTGTCAAGACCTTGATTCCTTCTCTCCTCGGCCTCTACCTCTGCTCTGTCGCGGACAGTAACGTCAGGAATAAGCGGTACGAGTTTGTCAGTCTCCTTGCGCATATACAACGCCTTCTTACGGAGAGGGTGGTTTGGGTCCGCATTGTACTGCAGACAATTCGACCATATAAGGTTCAAGTCTCCGACAAAGTCGCGCTTAGACTTGTATTGCAATTGTTTCAGCTTCTTGATCATGGAGCCAATGTCCATAGGATGTTTGATGACATGGAAATAATCGGGCGCATCACGTTTGTTGACTCGCTGCAGAAAAGGGGTCGAGTATTCGGTCATGGCCTTGAGCTCCATCAGGACCTTTTCGGCGGCTTCGTAAAGCTCTTCCTGTCCGACCTTGTCTTCGCTTGCCCACTTGCTGCGGCCTTTGCGCACTTCGCTGATGAGGTGTCTGAGTTGAGCGTCGTTGGCGCGAACAAGACTGCGTTGCATGTCGACGCGCGCAATGAGATTCTTGAGGGTCAAGCTGGAAGCACCGAGGTCGGCTGTACTAAGAGATCCCTGAGCGGGAGCACCTGGTTGAGCCTCGCTGGCGTTGACCTGCGGACCATCTGACATCTCATTCTCGACCTGGCGGTCCAACTCATCGAGCTTTTGTTGCTCCAACATGGCATCTCGGTCTGCCTCCAAGGTGAAAAACATTGTGTGGAAACTCTTCTTTGCGGCATCCTCGGCGGCTCGTTTATCCTCCTCCAACTTCCTGCGAACATCTTCTGTACTTTTTCCATGATCGGATGAGGCTACGCTTGTGCGACTTGTGACTGGCTTGAGCGCAAGCGACGGCGACCTCCGCATTGCTGGTATGGCAGCATTCGGTTGCTGACTCTTGCCTTTGGCTTGTAGAGGCGACTGCTCTTGCTGAACCTCTTCCTCATCATCCTCGTCGTCGTCGCCGTAGTCGTCTTCGATCTGGCGCGCAGGTTTCTTGGCGCGCGGAGTCGACTTGGAGATCTCGATTGTGACGAGTTCAGGAGCATCGGTTGTGGATTCGTCGTTTTGTTGATTCGTCTCGGTTGTTCTCACTTGTCCATCTTGTCCAAATAGCGCATTGATCCTGTCTTGCATTTGCGACCATCTTTCCTTGAGCATCAGATGTACCGGGTCATCTTCCACCGTCACATCCCCCTCGACGTCCGACGCGCCAATTCCATCGCCAATGGGAGCATCGCTTGTTACGCTTGGTAGTCGGCGCGCAGGACTTCCGGTGTGCGCGCTCCGCGAGCGATAGATGGCATGGTTGGCGGCTTGTCGGGGTGATGGCTTCAAGTAGTTCATCTCTTTGGAGGAAAGCCAACCCCCGCCGAATAATGTACGGCGGCCCTCTGCACGCTCTCCAGGTTGGATATATCGGTAAAAATATGGACCATCGAGTAGCTAAAGCGCCGCTGAACTCGCCAGTATCAGTTGTTTGATGAAATTCGAGGGTCGTGAGGGTTGTTTGATGGGCGATATCGTCGCAAAGTACGTGACCGTGGTGTCGCGACTATGGAGTATCCGCACGCATGAGTGTTAGGCGTTGAACCGCACAAGTGATGCAGTCTGATTTTCAAAACGCCTGGGAACGCCAAGATTTACAGCGTACGCCGAGGGCAGACAGCAGTCAAGTTATATATCCGACTAAACATTCTCACTGCTTTCTATTCACCTTGGTGGTCAACTTTACTCAAATCATGCTCTGCTAGCGACGACGATATACACGATGCCCATGTCGACACAAATACGCGTGCGCAAGGCCTTTGCGGGTTCGTACATGACCGCAGAGCAGACCGACTTGCGATAGAGCTAACGCAATCTAGCTTCGTTCGTAATACTAGCATTGGTGGCAGCATCGCTGGGTCTTGGGAAGGTCAGCATCCCAGAATATAGACAGAGCGACAAGGTCCTTCATGCGGTGACCTTTTTTCTGCTTACGGTATGCTATATCCCTTCACGGTCACGCTCGGCGGAACCAGAGGCCTGCTGGGAGCACCCCCAGACTGATCGTGTGATAGCTCAATTTCTATTGGATCCTCGATACGACCAGACGGCGATTGATCAACTTGACCCTAGTAGTATGCATTGTCGGACTCGGGATTGGGTCCGAGGTGTTACAAGGTCTCCTTCCGGTATGTTGTTTTACTAGGAATCTCTGCATTCGCGACTGACAGGTCGAAGAACGATCGAGACTTTGACCCATATGACATTGTCGCAAACTTTGTTGGCTCCGTTCCGGCACTACTCATCAGCAGCTGGTACCACAAACGGATGCTTGAGCGAAAGCGCGCGTCGAAGAACTACAACCTAGTACCTGGAGACGAAGAGGATGGGGAACACGACGTGGAACTAGGAGAGAGGCCGAGACATGACGAGGAACAGGAAAGTGGAATTGTCCATGCGGAACCATCAGCGCAACCGCAACCGCAACCACAACCGCAGCAGCCTACGGTCACAGAGGAGCTCGACAACTGGGATGAGAATGCAGATGAGTGGGATGACGATGAGCCCTCAGCAGAAGCTCCAGCTGCCGATGGCAAAACGGATGCAGATGATCTGGGGGATAAGAAGCGTAGCGATTGAGGGACCACAGAAATATACCACACCTCTTTCTCCACCGCAATACAAGCACAACCGCTGCAAAAACGTTCCAGTATTTGTGGATTGGATGAAATGACTTGACGTGCACCGAAGCGCGAGAAGATGTTTCATTGACATCTCATGCTAAAATGCTCGAACATGGTCGACTGCCGTTTCCATCAATCCAGCATGTCTCCCCGAAGCCATCCATATCAACCAGCGCATCCCATTCTTTTGTTGTAGACCGTTGACACAAAGACTCCTAAAGTGCTCCAGAAGAACCGTCCATCATTTACGCAGCAGCACCTGGGACCTTGCCGACCTGCTGTGGGTTGATCTTCTTGCCATCCTTGTTGAACCTGACCCTTGGTGGTGGGGCACGGTTGCGGCGACCGTCACGCGAACGAACACTGTGGCACGTTAGAAGGGGGTTCCTAGGATAGCTTGATCGCAAGCAAAAGGTTCGTGTGGTGTCCTTTGTTGCGATGGACTGGCTTCCACGTACCGGACAATCTTTCCGTGGATGGCGCAAGAGACGCAGTATTGGAGCTTCAGGTACATCTTTGGGACGGCGTACTCGGCGAAGACGGAGGCATCGGAGATATCACCTGTACAGAATTTTCCGTCAGCCATCTACTGTTCATCCTGTCGTATCTCCATTCCCAAGCTATTCATTCTTCCAATTCCCCAGGGATTCGTTCGGTGTTTGACGTACGGATAGCAGCAGACTCGACCATGTTGCGGATGGTGAATCTCTTGATGGCCTTGTCCTTTGGTGTGCATCGCGAGCAGTTAGAGCATCTGACTGGCTTGACGTGGCCGCGGCCGTTCTTGTTGCGTCCGCTGGAACAATATATTAGTGCATGGTCGTGAATTTCCGGATTTCGGAAGGCCGTACTTGGAAGCTCTCTTCTTGACCATGTTGGGCGATTTGCTGTGCGATTAGTGTTGGAAAGAGTCGTTGGTATAGCGCGAATCGTCAATCACTTGGGAAATGGAATTGCGAGCGCCCGTTTCGGCTGTGTGCGTCGCGGGCTTGGCGGGAGGTCGCTTAGGTAATTCACTGAGTCGTGTCCAGTCAAGGACAGTACAAGTGCTGACTCTGGCGTCTGGGCTCCCAGTGGTTGCCGCGACCCCGGCTAGCCTCGTTTAAAGTTCCAGGGTCTTTTGGTCTGTGTTTACTCGCGACCAAACAGCTTAGGAAGTCCCGAAGTGACCAAGGGTTCGTCCGTATTCTACAAGCTGCATACCGAATTACAGCCACTCTCTGCAAAGACACGTCAGCCTCCATACTCCCAAGCTCGTCATGTCTGCTGCAGGCAATTACCGTGGTACCCCCAAGGGTAGACCGCAATCACAACAGAACGTCTTCCAAGATAGTCCCTCCGCCATTCCTCGTCCAAAACTCGAATCGACTGCAAGCTCGACCGACGCCATGTCGACGATGAGCGCCAGCAGGCAGAAGCAGTCCAAGCGAGATGAGGTATGACTGAGAAGGGAGGTGTTAAGTACATCACGCTGATTACTCCCTAGGCCATTCGAAAGAAGATCGAGACAGACCTCAGTAAGAAAAAGACAAACCCTGGTAGAGCTCGACACACTCGCAAGGCACCTCCTGGAACCGTACTCTCTCTTCGTCCAAGTCAAGCACTCCAAATCAAGCCAAACACGACCGTCGCAGAGGCCGCTCAGTTGATGGCTGCCAAGCGAGAAGACTGCGTCTTGGTCACCGACGACGATGATAGGATTGCTGGTATCTTCACAGCCAAAGACTTGGCTTTCAGAGTCGTCGGCGAAGGCATCAAGGCAACACAGGTTACCATCGACCAGATCATGACACGAAACCCCCTGTGCGCAAAAACCGACACGAGTGCTACCGACGCCCTTGACCTCATGGTACGAAAAGGCTTCCGACACTTGCCGGTTATGGATGAGAACCACGACATCTCTGGTATCTTGGATATCACGAAATGCTTCTACGATGCAATGGAAAAGCTGGAACGCGCATACAGCTCCTCGAGGAAGCTTTACGATGCCTTGGAGGGTGTCCAGGCAGAACTCGGATCTAGCCAACCGCAACAGATCATCCAATACGTCGAAGCTATTAGGCAGAAGATGTCTGGACCAACACTCGAGTCTGTCTTGAACGGTCTTCCACCAACCACAGTGTCCGTTAGGACATCCGTAAAAGAAGCTGCAGCTCTGATGAAGGAGAACCACACAACTGCCGTGCTTGTTCAGGATCAAGGACAGATCACTGGTATCTTCACCAGCAAGGATGTCGTTCTACGAGTTATCGCTGCCGGGCTTGACCCTGCGAATTGCAGCGTCGTTCGTGTCATGACACCACATCCTGACTTTGCGCCAATGGACATGTCGATCCAGCAAGCCCTCCGCAAGATGCACGGTAAGTCACCAACCTCCGATACAATAGATCAGGAAACTAATACATGCCAGATGGTCACTACCTGAATCTCCCTGTAATGAGCCTCGAGGGCGAAATCGTAGGAATGGTCGATGTACTCAAGCTCACATACGCCACTCTCGACCAGATCAACAGTATGAACACCGGTGATGGCGAGGGACCTGCCTGGAACAAGTTCTGGATGTCCTTTGATCAGGACGGAACCGAGTCCGTCATGTCCGGCGAAGGAAGCAGTCACATGCAACCATCAATGGCCAGCCACTCGATGGTCTCCCCAGATCAGATGCGTCCAGGCATGCACGAGAGGCTCGATAGCGTGGCACCAGGCGATTCGGCCTCGCACAACGGTGCCGAGTCACCAGAGCCGTCAGCGTTCGTCGGTGCTCAGTCGGTAGAGGAGACTCCATTCACCTTCAAGTTCAAAGCGCCATCCGGCCGTGTCCACAGACTGCAAGTCACCGCCTCAGCAGGCATGGCCGAGTTCGTCTCCGTGGTAGCCGACAAGCTCGGCCCAGAAGCCGAAGGCATCGGCGGCGCCCCCACCTTTGAAGACGGCAAGCTCTCGCCCGCCGGCTTCGCGCTCAGCTATCTCGACAACGAAGGTGACACCGTCTCGCTGACGACTGACTACGACCTCGTCGAAGCCATCACTCTTGCCCGCAATGGCAACCGCGACAAAGTCGACTTGTTTGTCCACGACCCGGAGAAGCCACCCATGTCCGCGACCGTCGCGCCACAGCCCGGTCTCCCTGTTCCACCGACGCCACCGGAGAGCTTCATCCGCGAGCGCAAGGCTTTCGCCGCTGCGGAAGATGCTAGCGAGGAGGACGAAGAGGAGGTCGCGGAGCGTAGACGGCAGAAGAAGGCCGCGTCTGCTCCTCAGGCCAAGCAGCCTGAACCGCAGGTCATTGCAGGCGTGCCCAACGAGCTGTTGATGCCCGGTGCGATTGTTACGTTGGCGGTTGTTATTATCACTGTTTTCACGATCTCACGGGCGACGAGCAAGTAGGCAACATGACTAGGGGATTGGGTTGGACGTGTTTGGGGAGTTGGTGCCAAGGCATAGTGATACCATGCAGATTGTCAATATGAGTCTCTTCTCTGATTCGTGGTCTGTTTGTCTTGATAAAAGTCTACCACGTCCTCTGCATGTCGCCTAATGCTTCTGATCATACATCAGGAGTCCGGTCTTGGTCTGAGCATGATGTTGAGAAGATGGGCGTCTGCTCACATGCGTGAGCTTGAGGGAGGTATTGTCCTTCCGATCTTGAGCGCATCTCCAGCGCTCGTGTTACATTCATAGGCCTGTCACTGCCCCCTTCTCCAAAGTCCCTCGTCTTGTATCACGGTGGTTCCTCCGCGACCGGTCATATCTACCTGATAGGTGAGATTGATACTTCCTGTGACACACAGCGCTATCAGCGAGGTCCGAAACGATTCGCCGAACTCGGCCTTGCTTGGTCGAAGGATCGAATGGCAGTGATCATAAAGGTTCCAACCCAGCTCGGCTCAAGGAAGAGTGATTGAACGGCGCGCCACTATTACGAGCCGTAGTTGTGACAGTTCAATCACCGTCGACCTCTTCCCCCTCTTCATGATCACCGTTGCCGTTGGCGACTTCCTCGACCTCGACCTCATTTTCTTCCACAGCGTCGACTTGGGCGTCAACATCATCGTTATCCAGATCCTCAATCTCGTCACCAAGCGGGCTAACTCTCGGTTCCAGCACATCCATATCCTCAAGCTGGACCCTGGTCGGAATCTTCCACAACGTCGTCGCACACACTCTGTCCTTGGTCAACAAGTCATCGACGAACTGATCGACAAAGCCAAGCGTAAAGCCCTCTCTAATCCTCCTCTTCAACTTCCTATAGTCGCTCAGATACGGCTCGAGCGTGGTATAAATCTCCTTCGGCTCCCACGCCAGTCTGATATAAAACATGGCCAGCGCGCGCAGGTATTTATACTCGTCCTGCTGCAGATAAAACAGAATAATCTCCTTCTCCGGCGTGAGTTGCAGCAGCTTGAACGCCAGACACAGGAACGGCGTGGGCTTTTGGCTGACGCCGTAGGTGCCGCCGATGAATGACATCTCCACGGCGCGGTCGCACAGCGTCGCTGCGTTCAGCCCGAAGCATTGCTCTTTCCAGTAGTAGGACTCGGTGATGCGGTCGCGGACGGGCTTTTCGAACAGCAGCAGTGGGTTCTGGCCCCGGATCAGTGTGCCTCTGTAGCCGCGGTCGTCGAGCATGCGCGTCGCGTCTGCTTGGTGAGCCATGTTCGCGACTGGTCTGGGCTTGTGTCGAAAGGGCGCGGCCAGGAGTGTCGGTTTGATGCAATGGCCTGCGCGACGGTGATCGAATGTCGAAATCTCGAAATCTTATCTAATCACGCGATTTGAAACGGTTGTCATAGCTGCAAATAAATCAACAATGACGTCTGGGGAAAAGTGTCGCTTTGTGATTCAGTATGGCATTCCACGACCGAGACCGTTACGATCGTTGTTATATGCTTCTATACTTCGAAAGATGCGGAAATTGCTTTTAACAAGCAGTCAGGTATCCGTGATCGCTTCGAGCAGTATTGGTATGTCATTCTCTGTACTACATGACTGGAGGGAGCAACTAACGTTAACAGTTATCTTATTTACGTTCGCACTCTTTCTAGCAGGCTATACCCTCCAACAGCAAAAGCTACGAGGCCTTCAGGATGTCTTGAGACCGAACATACCAACACCGCCACGAGTCGAGCCAGTCCAGCTCCCAAGGCTCTCGGAAACCCTCAAAGCAAGCCGCGCATTTGGCGGCCGACCAGGATCAGCAGCGCACATCGCATACGATGAGTACACACTACCTGCAGACGTTCTAGACACCACTACATCCGTAGACTGGACCCGCCTAGCGCACGTCCAGCTCGTGACAAACCACCACGATGTATGCAGCAGCGTCATGCTGCTCAGCGAAATGCACCGCCTGAGATCCCCAGCCAAGCGAGTCCTCTTCTTCCCACAGGCCTGGGCAATGGACAAAGGCGGCAAGAAGGGCTTCGTAGACGACCCGTACCTGGACACGACCCGACGACTGCTGAAACTCGCCGCACGGCGGTATGGGATTGAATTACGGCCAATCTCGCCCGTTGCGGGCCGGGATGAAGAAGATCCCAAGGCGTACAGCTTATCGAGTCTCTGGAGCCTGTCAGATTGCGACCGCGTTCTCTTGCTGCGAGCACCGGGTATAGTCCTCGACGCGACACCGCTGGACGCACTGCTCGCGTACACGCCCGTGGCCGCACTCGCGACGCTCGCCACTGACAGCGGATTAGCGATCACCGCGCACGATCTCATCCTCGCCATGCCCTCCTCAGAAACTCACAAGGCCCTCACCTCAGCCCACTCTCACGACCTGGACTCAATGTCCGCATCCCTACCTCACCTAACCCTCTCCACCGACCCCAACACGCCACACCTCCTCACCTCCATCGCCTCTCTACACCCCTACTTACCAGACGACATCTTCAACGCCACAGCATGGCTGTCCAACAGCGCGTACATCCTGTTCACGGACCCGAAGCTGCCGGGGCCGGAGTACGATGTGCCGTGGCCGGAGAAAGTGAAGGCGCGACCGGCGCACAAGGACGCGGATTGGGTGTGGACGAAGCTGTATGGGATGTTTGCGCAGAGAAGGTTGGATGTTTGTGGGCTGGGGCTTGAGCGATGGTATGCTTGATTTTGAGGAGGCGGTGGTGGGGCTTCTTAATGATATCCAAGATGTTTCTGATTGTAAGATGGTGCTGAGTTATTTGTTTGGTGTGACGAGTCATCCGTGGAATAGTGTGTTTGGGCACCATCGACATGGGGACATGTTAGATGCTGTACGTGTACCCTTTTGACCGTAACGCCGACTCGACTGCACAACGAACAGTGGCTTAAACATGCATATTTCCATTGAGAAATGTCTGTACGGAGAAACAACAGCTCAGCTCAGCTCAGATTCATCGCATAAAAGAAACGCAATCCATGAAATCTAAGAAAACAAGCCCTATGGAAAAAAATCTCAAAGAGAGTAGAAGAAGTAGAAAAACTAAGTATACACTTGATCCTGAACAACAACACCTTCCTAATTACCCATCCCTCCCCCTCTCTCTCTGCATCGTCAATTCCTTCCAACCTCGATCCACTTCCAGCGACTCAACATCCTCACTACTTCTCATCATTCCGCCTCACTGCCCCCGAGCCTAGACTCAATCTAGACCCTTCCCCACCACTTCCCCCAGCGCCCGCCCTTTCCAGCTTTGTCCTCATTCCAGCCCTCTGGGAATCCATAAGCGCCTGCACCGCGGTATCCACCAGTCGGGACAGCCCATGGCGTGTTCGTACCGGTCGGCGCCGCGTGCCCGCTCGGACTAACTGGAGTAGATGAGATGGTGAAGGTGAAGGTGTCGTAGATGATGGAGGAAGAGTCGGTGGTCAGCGGACTGACGACGGCGGAGGACGAGGTGGTTTGGTTGAAGACCGGCGTGTAGGTTGTCACGAAGCCGCTGCTGCCTGGGATTGGGATTGTGGCTGTGATGGGACTGGCGTCGGTCGAGGAGGGGGACGCGCTGCCGGTGCGGGATTCTTCGTCGGTGCAGGGCGTGGTGGTGTAGACGATGGGCGTGGTGAGGATTGGTGTTGTCAGTGTGATCACTGCGGTGGAAGTGTTGCCGGCGAGTGTGTTGGTTAGGGTGATGGTGCTGAGAGGCGTGATGGTGATGGTGCTCGTCGTGTTCATCGTGGAGTTGAAGGATGCGGTGATGGGCGAGACAACGTCGGTAGGACTGGCGTAGGGAGTCTCGGTCAGGACGATTGTCTCCGAGATGACCTCGGTGATGGTCACGAGTGTCTCGCTTGGGGTGGCGGTGCCGGTGCGGTTGCCGGAGCCGAATGAGCCGGTGCTGGTGGGGGACGGCGTGGCTGGAAAAGAGCTGTTGCTTGCGGTTATTGGCGAAATTGAAGTCGACGATGGGAAGTGTGGGGCGGTACCGGACGGTCCGACAATGGGGTGGCTCCAGTTGTGAGAACCATATGGGTATGGACGACCAGAGAAGATTGGTGGAGCCGAGTATGATGTGAACGGTGGAGGTGAGACAGAGCTGATGTTGGAGGCTGTCACAGGCGAGTTTGGTGTCGACGATGGACCGGTGGAGAGTGGAACACCTCCACTACCAGTAGCACATGGAACGGACCAGTTACCGCCTGGATACGAGAATGGAGCAGTAGGAGTCAATACGATAGAGCTGGAGTTGACTGCGGTGACCGGAGAGTTTGGTGTCGACGCAGGAGAAGTGGTGTTGAAGATTGGAATGCTTCCAGTGCCGGTAGGGAATGCATAGCCCGAGCGGTTTCCGTTGCCGAAGGTAGGCATGCTGTATGAGTATGGAACGGGAGTGTACGGAGTTGGAACCACAATCGAAGAGCTGTTGGAAGTGGTGACTGGTGAATTTGGAGTCGAAGCCGGTCCAGTGAACAAAGCCACTGTACCTGAGCCAGTTGGGAACGGGAAATCTGATCTGTTTCCAGCTGGGAAGGACGGGGTGAAGCTAGGAGAAACCGGCGAAGATGGGAAAGATCCGTAAGGGAGGTATGGCACAGGTGTGTAGACTGGCAACGAAGCAGTCGAACTGTTGGAAGCAGTGACTGGAGAGATCTCGGTAGAAGATGGAGCAGTTGGGAAGAAGCCACCGGTCCTGTTCGAGTTGGGGATAGAGAAGCTGAAAGGAGGTGTACCGGTAGGGAAAGGCGGGCTAGAGCTGTTAGATGCGGTGACCGGCGAGACTGGAGACGACGATGGCCCAGTGAACAAAGGAACGCTGCTGGATCTTCTCCATGATGGTCGGTAGCCGTATGGGAATGGAGTGTAGCCTGGAATAGAGCGAGTGGTGCTGTTGGACGCGGTCACAGGCGAGCCAGAGGTGCTGGAAGATGGGTAGGCAGTACCAGACCGGTTCTCGGAGCTTGAAGACGATGAGGTAGTTGGGACGGATACGGTGCTGCTGTTGGAAGCGGTGACCGGCGACGCAGAAGTGCTCGATACGTTTGATAGGCTACCGCTGGATGGTGCAGGGTAGACGTAAGGAACTGGAGTGTAGACTGGCAGCGAGAAAGTGGTGCTGTTTGAGACAGTGACTGGCGAGCCGGATGTGCTTGATGGAGGAGTGGCAGTACCAGAACGACCCTCAGAGCTCGAGGACAGTGGAGTGGTCGATGTAGCTGGAACGGAGGAACTGCTGTTTGATGCGGTCACGGGCGAGGCGGAAGTGCTCGAGATAGAAGACAGATTACCAGAGCTCGATGGAATAGAGTATGAGTAAGGGACTGGCATGTATGGCACTGGAGTGTAGACCGGCAGTGAAAAGGTCGTGCTGTTTGATGCAGTGACAGGCGAGCCAGACGTGCTCGATGGAGGAGAGGCGCTACCGGAGCGGTTCTCGGAAGTCGAAGAAATGGTAGAGCTGATGGTGCTGCTGATCGTAGAGGTGATGTGAATGGTCTGTGTCGAGACCGGAGTGCTTGAGGAGCTGTTGCTCACGGGGCTAACCCGGGAGGAAGATGCGCTGCTGGGTGGAGTAACGGTCGATCCATATCCAGAGAAGCTGAAGTGTGAGGTGGTGGAGGAAGCACTAGTAGAGTTGGACGCAGTGACTGGTGAGACCTGGCTAGAAAACGAGATGGAGCTTGAGACGGTGCTGGAAGTCTCTGGCCCGTACGGTGGAGGAGCATAGCCGTAGCCATAGTTTCCGCCGGTGGGAAGCTCAGGAACTTGTCTCTTAACTGGTCGAGTGTTAGTGTTTGTCGTTATGATCTCGGGAAAAGTCTTGAACAGCGAAGCATAAAAGCGATAATCGGAAGACAGGTCATAAGCTATGTCATGTCACAAGCAGAAGAGGTGTGTCAGACTTACCAGGAATAGGCTCGGCGTGGCAAAGGGCGACCACAGAGGCACCAAGGCCGAGGTAAGTGAAAGATCTCATGGTGACGGGGTTCAGCGAGAGACTTGAAGCACAAAGTGAATGACTGAGAAGCAAGACTGTAACAGAAAACGATCAACGAAAGTCGGATCGTTGTTGGATGAGGAAAGAGATGTTGTGGTGACGGTCATGTTACTTATATCAACAGATGGCAAGGCTCCTTGCAGCAAACCCTTGTACTCACAATGATCAATAAATCTAGCTGCAATACGAGCTCCACTCATGATAAGGTATGGTAGTGCTGGCGGTGACCGCAGACGGATGTGGCTTTCCGCCTTTCAGGTACACACATGATGGTGGTATGTGGTCTTGACCAATCCAGATATGGTCCAATGCTCAAGCGAGGACTTGCTAACAGGGAAAGCGGTAGACTACTGTACGGTGTACAATTCCTGTACTGCCGGTCCAGTCCTCCGGGTAGCCTGCAAGGGTTGATCAGGTATGTTTGACAATGAAAAGATCCATGGTACCAGCAGTGCAAGCATGTGGCGTTCACAAGACGGTTCTTGGATAATGCCTCCAAGGGATGGTATAAGGAAGATCGTATCCTGGTTCTTGACAGTCATTATCCATCTCGAAGATGAACATTTCTCCGATGGCTGAAACGAGTCGAGGCGACTCTGTGCCAGAGCAATATCGGATAGCAAGCAAGGACAGAAGGTTGTCAGTTGACATTGTTGCATGGAAGCGGTCGACGCCGGCCGCAGGCAGAACGCGATGAACGCCAGGTACGACGTTGTGTAACCACAACACGTACCAGATTGAGCAATGGCTGCAGTAGACAAAGGTTCATGGAGCGTAAGTGAAATCTTGATCGCACACCATCGTCCAGGAAGCGTAGAAAATGTGTTACAAGAATTGGTAGTTCGTTAGCGGCATCACTCTTACCATGAAGCCAGTTAGCAACCATCTCAAAGACACGATCTCGACTCATTCTGATGAGGTGTCGGTTAGTTCTGAGATGGTTGGGCATAATGTATTGCAAACAATGCAGGTTGCCGCACTGGGTGTGACACAAACCTCTTGATTTGCGTGACTGGCTACTGCAGGTACAAACTGAAAGCAGTGTCAATATCGGTTGGTCCAGTGCAAATGCCGTCCTACTGCATAATGATGCTGTTCACTGTGGATGCTGCAGAACTGATGCATAACGTGTCTGTTTGTTGTCGTGACCGCGAGTTCTGGACGAGGGGGACTCTGTCGAAGGTTGAGCAAGGAGCAAACAGTCGTTCATCATGTGGCACAATAGCGGTCTTGGCCGTCAGCCAACGAAAATGTCCATCGCGTTCGAATTGTACATTGGCTGATGGGTGGAAATTGTTGAGGGGAAGTGGTGGAAGAAAGAGAGTCAGTCCCTTGCGAAGCGCACACTATCTGATGCTTTGTTAAGCAATTCACATGAGGAAACCCCTTGTTCCTCAACACGGCCAGACCTCGTTTTTTTCGATGCCTTGCACCTGCAAAGTGACGAATGCGGACATGTCTGTATCACTTTGCGCTTCTGCAGTGACCTGCAGTCATGTTGTTTGTGGATATAGTATCGTGCGGGCTGTCAAATTATATTCGTACTCCGTATAGCGTCACATCACGGATGCTTGCAGTATGGACAGCAAGCAAGCCTGACATGCGGTGTCATGAGCACAGCGACTTGAATCGTGATCATCGATCTGCATAAACAAATGATATGTTGCACAAGAACATATTGGTCACATCTCGTCATCAGAGAACGGGCTTCTCTCCAACGGCGTCCCAGTATCTGGTGTCGAGCCTCGCGGGGTCGATGGCGGTATCTGCAGTGATCCGTCAGAGCTCTTGGAGTGCTCCATTGGCACCCCCAATCGCTTGTTGCGTCTGCGCGGAGGCACCACGGGCCTCTTTCTCTCTTCCTTTTCGACTTTGGCCGCTACGTCGATGATGCTGAGTTTGCTCTCTCCAGCCTCGGCCATGTTCATGCCTAGCAGCTTTTTCGCAATATCTGCGTCGCTAGGCGGACTCTTCATGGCGGCATGTTTCTCAGCCGGCGTGGGCTCGTCCGATTCATCTCTGATCCATTCAATCTGCCTGCACCGCGTTACCAATCGTACAATGGTGTCATCGACAGGCGCAAAATGTAGCGAAGATTTGTTGACCAGTATATGGAGTAATCTTCGAAGATCCTCTCTCTTGTAGTGACTATCTTCGTGTGACAACTGCGTGTTGCGAAGTAGTGGGTGCAACACTCGGAGGTATGTATGCCGGAGGGCTTTTTGCCCGCTCCCCTCGGTGGTACGTATGGCGTCCATATCATCGTCAAATCCCGGATCCAGATCGAGAAGATTACGAATGATGACATCGACCAGCACGTGGAGGTCATTTGTGTAGAAGTACTCAAAGGTTGCTGGCGTTGTGAAGAGGAGATAGAGAAGCTTGAGAAGCAGCAATTGAGGTCCAAGCGCATTTTCTCGATTAAGGAGGAGGATCAGGTTCTCTCCAAACGTTCGATATGTCGGTCCATGAGCCGATAACATCTTGATGATTCGGTTCGTGGGTGTCTTGTATTCTGAATCGTCTTTCGAGTCCGCGTCTTGAGCAAAGCACATGTATTGTTCGTTCAGCACTAGCTGCAATGGGTCAGTCTGGCTGTGATAATACCGACAGCGGAGTTCCCTACTAATACTCGAATGATTGCTGAGTGATATGGATCGGAAGCATCGTCAGACAGTTCTTCAATGCGCTGGAAGAGGTATAGTATGAAGGAGTCGTCCACCATTTCTGCGTGGTTGTCAGCATATATCATTCCTGACGATTACGGCGGAAACGTACCAATATCATGTAGCGACAGTTGCTGTATGCGAGACATCTCACACATCAATTCAAGCAACATCTTGTGTAGGTTTGTACCATCGAATTCCGGGCTCTTGATCAATTCCAACAATCGCGCGAACACCCCCTCTTCCTGCATCATCTGGAACGTTTCTTCATTAGATCTGCCGTCGAACAATAGCACTGCCGTCATCATGTGGAGGGTAGGAGCCTCATCTTCCTGATCGATGTGTTAACAATTGGTCACAAAGGCTCGGTGGTCTGTCGTACTTGCAAGATGCCATAGATGAATTGACGTCGAACATAGTCCCGGTTCTCTGCGAACGTCTTCGAGCGCAGCAATTCATAGCAACAGCGGGCGAAATCATAGTCGGTATGAAAGTAGTCGTCTGGAATGGTCAGCGCGTGACTCGGTTTCGTGCTCTTTACCAGACTTGCGACGAACCCTTGACCGAAGCTGAGATGTGCAGATAGGAGCGCAAGACATCGTCAATGGCTTCATGAGTTTCGCATTTTGTCGAGGAGATTTGTTGAAGCTCGGTCCAGAATTGGTCTTCGTTCTCGACCGCGAGGCCGTCTTCTGTGTCCATACTTCGCCAGCAATAGTGTCGCCGGCATGCCTCTTTATTATCTTAATCTCATGCTGGAGAGGACGAAAGCTTGTGAATCGAGATCATGAGCATGTATGCGCGAGTACACGAGTGTATTGTTGCGGAATATTGAATGTTGACAGTTGACGTTTCATCGCAGCAGCTTCGCTACATCGTGACCCGGAGGTTCATTCGAGCATGGCTTGAAGACAAACCAGCGGAAGCATGTTGAACAACATCATAACCACATTCAGCAAACATGGTGTTCAATAAGTGCAATGGAAGACCATCCAGTCTAATTTTTGTCTGAACCACAAGATCGTAACAAACCACGCACAAAATGCGTGGTATGAGTTCATCGACCGGCATCGTGTAGGGCTACTCAGTTGACCGGCAGTCTCAATATAACGGTCAAAGCAGTTTGACACCTGCCCTCTCTAGTATCGTGACTTATCTACAACGAAATGTCAAACACTAGATGTAGATATTATAGTCACGCAATCAATGTGTTTGCGTAATAAAGCTTATAAGAACGGTGCAGTGTCGTAGTGCCATGATTTGATAGCTTGTAATGTATCTAGGATACGAACCAGCAGCTTGGCCATTCCAGCGACAGATGACAACAAGTTGGTCACTTCTCCCCTATACTAGAATATATTTATCAGAGTCTGTTCAACACGTAGACTGCATTGAGAAGTTGTCTTTCTGTTTCCTCTGCCATCCACCCTTGTAGACATCACGTGTGATTGTGTATCCTCCGATAATGGCCGGTGATTGACGATGAGGTCACCTTCCTGTAAATTCGATTAGTTACCGTATCTGGCCAATAGTATACGAGGAAGCGAGGAAGGAACGACTCGGCGTCGACGAGCAATTGCGGAGATTTGAATTTGCATGAATGAATCGCATCGGACCTTGGCCCTGTGAGCCGGAGGCTGAATTTTGGACCGTCTCTATTGGTTGTGAGATAAGCTTAAATACTGGCCCGCAGATGGAGCGAATCGGGACAAGGGACGAACCCCGAATCATGCAGCCCGTCGGCTGGTCGGTGTCACCGACTCTGGTGGAAGGTGCGTGTGCTTGTGATTGTGGCTTCCTGGTTAGGTTCGGATTCAGGCTCCAGGCAGGCGCAGGTCCCTGGGCGGCGTAGCACGTTCGACGGAGCACGACGCCCTTCGACAACTCACGGGACTCTTGTTTCACTGCCACCCAATGTCATTTCCCCTTTCCTAATGACTCTTTGATCCTGCTCTTCTTCAATCTCACATTCTTGCCATCAAACATTCATACCACTTCATACAATACAGTACCATCACACGACTACCTTCGCTCGAGTTCCGATCGCATCATCCCTCGGTCCGTTAACCACGTCACATCGCTTATCTCCAGGTGATCACCAACTCACGCGACATCACCGTCCCGAATCTCCTCGACGTCAAGACTTTCATCTTAAATCACATTCACATTCACAACCACAGTCACTCTACAAATTACTGTCAACATGCGTTCCAACAGCATCTCCTCGTTTCCGTCGCTCTCCCCAGTCTCCTCTCGCTCCTCATCTGCCGAGCCCGAGTCGACAATGCAGGTCTTCGTCAAGGACATCACAGGCGAGAGTAAGTTAAAGTCTATTTCGCTCACCGGCATATTAATAACAATCTCACAGCATTCGCCATCTCGATTCCTGAGTCAACCACTGTCAGCACTCTTCGATCCCTCCTCGCTCTGAGAACCAACATCCCAGCCACCGAACTCCGTCTCGTTCACGCCGGCAAGCACCTGACATCGCAATCAAGAACACTCACAGATTACTCGATATCACGCGAGAGCACCATTCACATGGCCCTGCCACTCCGCGGCGGTGCTCCGAAGAAGATCAAGTGCAACTTCAAGGATTGCAAGGACAAGGCTCAATCGATCGTTGGTGACTGCGGCTTTTGTCAAGGTCACTTCTGTGGCAAGCACAGGATGTTGGAGAGTCACGCTTGTTCGGGTCTGGAGGACTGCAAGAAGGAGGAAAAGGAGCGTAACAGGGAGCGTCTCGAGAGGGAGAGGACTGTCGCCATCAAGGGTATCTAGCAAGATGCACCTGCGTCATGACAGGATGACATGACTTTGGAGGCACATCTCGGTATTGACTGGGTTCATGGATTTCAGGTTTTACAGCTCTGGCGCTTGATTAACCTTTAGCAGCGCCTGTCGCGGTATTTGAGCGTCTTTGGGTTTGAGCGACTCGTTGGAGTGACTGCTCACCCGTAATACAATAACACAGTAACAACGAATCTTTCCGTTCAATCGTGTTTCGATGTGAAAATGGTTTAAGACAACTCGACAATGTCGCACGTGCTCGTCGTTTCAATTACATGTGGAAGTGCTGCCTCATCTCCGCATTCCACCTCCATCACCACCCACTTCCATATGCACGTCACAAACACAACCGTCGAACTATCTATTTGAATGATTGAATCCACAAATCTATTTGACTACACTCGCCCATCATGACCACGACAGATACCGCGCCGGAAGGTGTGAATCACTACGATGCGTCCTCAGACATGCCCGAAAATATTCAGAAGTATGTCAATTCCTCCTACATTCAAATGACCACATGCTAAAAACAGGCTACAGATACTGGCACCAACGCTACGACCTTTTCTCACGCTACGACGAAGGAATCTGGCTCACAGACGATGCCTGGTTCGGCGTAACCCCCGAAGCAGTCGCAAAGTAAGATCATCTCGATACTATATCGGACTCTCCCGCATCCTTACAGTCCTTCTCCTTTTGTCTTGAAAAAGTATCGTTCCTGAAATCTAGCCCAGCAAAATCGCAGAAGACATCTCGACCTCGGCGCCCGCCAGCAAAAAGATCCTGATCGACGCCTTCGCCGGAGCCGGCGGCAACAGCATCGCGTTCGCGCGCAGCGGGCGCTGGGAGCAGATCTTCGCTGTCGAAAAGGATGCGAAAACGCTCGAGTGTGCCAAACACAATGCTGCTGTCTACGGCGTCAAGAACAAGATCGTGTGGATCAATGGGGATTGTTTCGAGGTGCTCAGGAAGAGGCTGAAGGCGTTCAGTGGCAAGGCGGTCATCTTTGGGAGTCCTCCTTGGGGCGGTATGTACTCTCCTTTCTTTCGACTCTTGCCGATGCGGTGTCTCGACGGTGGTCGGTAATGCTGTTGCAGTGGATGTATGCGTAGGCGAAGAGCCATGCTAATGCTGGTCTAGGACCTCAATACACGGCTGATAATGTCTTTAAACTGGACACCATGCAGCCCTATGGTATCGGACAGCTGTACACCGAGTTCACGGCGCTGTCGAACGATGTCGTGCTGTACCTACCACGAACATCGGATCTCAATGAGCTGGCTGTCTATGCGAAGAAGCACCAAAAGGAGTCTGGCAAGAAGATGGAAGTCGCGCATTACTGTATCCGTGGCGTTAGTAAGGCGCTGTGTGCCTACTTTGGTGGCTTCGAGTTCACGTGAGAGATACCTGCCAATCATGGATGAGCGCAGATGGAAGAATTTCTTGATTCAGACCATGCTGCGCATTCTGAGAGCGGCTCAAGCGGAAACAGTCGAGATGGGCGAATACCACGAGCCATTCATATACGACAAGCCAAGCTCGGACACACTTCTGGAAGAAGTAAAGTCGGATGCATTTTTTGATATTTGATACCCACCCCAGCGCCAGGCTAAACTGCTAGATAAGCCACAAAAATGCAAAGCCATACCACATGCATACGAGGAAACCGACGGCATCTCCACCGTGTTCAAGACTCCTCGAGTGACTTCTTCTAACACCCCATTCACTCGTCATCCTCCTCAATTGCCTTGGCGTGATATCCAGCAAAACTCGCCCTCTCATTCGCCTCCTCCAAAGCCAGCGCCTCATCATCCTCATCCAACGGCCCAGTCTCCTCAAACGCCTTATCAAACTCCTCGTCATCAGTAGTGCCGACCGCCCAGATGCCCTCCCTCAACCTCTTGTGCCGTTCGCGATCCTCCTCAATCCTCTGCTCGACCTGGCGTTTGTCAATCCTGATATTCCCCGAAGCCCTCATCGGCGTCCCGTCCTTTCTGACGTCCGCTCGGGACGTCGCAACCGCACCCGGACTCCCCGTCGCCGCGAGTCCCCCGATCTGGTCGCGGTCTTTGATGCACTCTTCCAGCTCGCGCACGGTCTGTTCGTTGAGGTAGCGCTTCGCTTGCAGCCCCGCGAGGACTTTGCGCACGACTTTGACGTTGGCGGCGCCGGAGCCGTCGTCCGGGGCCACGAGGTCGATGATTTTCAGAATGTCGCGCTCCATCATGCGGATGAATTCGGTGTGCTCCTCGCGCGCTGCCATGTCGCACAGCGCTTCCATGAAGTACATAATGTTGGCGCGTGCGTTGAGGTTGACCTGTGGTTGTCAGTCTTTGGACTCGCTGAAATTGGAAGGGTGGGAGGAACGTACGCGCTCGAGCTGCTCGAGTATGCAACTGTGCAGGTCCTCGTCCATGTCCCTGTATTTGAGCGCATAGCGGGCTGCTTTTTGCGCAGAGGTCGTCGAGGCATTTAGGTGTTGCAGTTGGCTCGTGAAGCGCATGCGCACTTCGAATGGGTCGGCCATTATGAGAGGTGTTGCGGAGGGATTGAGGGCACCTGATAGAGCATCGCGTTCGTTGAAAGGATGAATTAGTGATTTGTTCACGGATTCGACGGAGTCATCAGGTGGAAGTGCAGCGCTGTCAGAGGTGGTTCCGCTCAGGTCGCGAGCAAGTGGTCGAGGTTTGGGGACGAGTCGTGAAGTCGGAGGTGCCATCTTTTTTGTGGGGTTGAAATGCCAAGACTGATATACACCTTGATCGACTAGCTATCGTCCATCGCTTTATATACCACACGTGCTCACAGAAAATCATCGAAACCAAACATCTCCACGCTTGCTGATCTTACTGGAACGTACCTAAACATGTCGCGACTTCTTTGGCACACTCGTGAGCACGCACCAGCTCAAGCAAACTCCGACAATGGCCTTACCATGGCCGTTCTGGGATGTGGAAACCTAGGCACAGCAATCTTATCAGGAATTTTCGACTCTTTGTCGCAGATGGAATCATCAAAGAACGCAGAAAACAAATCAGATCTCCCATCTCGTCTTCCGACCCGTTTCAATGCCTGTGTCAAGCGAGCAGAGAGCGCCTCTCGTCTGAAGTCGACTCTGAACAACCCCTCCGTCACCCTCAAGGTCTTCGAAAACGACAACCTCGCCGGTATCAAAGACGCAGAGATTGTCCTCCTTGGGTGTAAGCCATATATGATCAAGCCTGTTCTGGAAGCCGAAGGAATCAAGGATGCCCTCAAGGGCAAACTCCTCCTGTCGATTCTCGCAGGAGTACCGGAGAGCCAGATCGAAGGCATCCTCTATCCTGGCCAATCACACGCCGAAATCGTCGAGTCGGGCGGCGCGACCGTGGTCAGAGTGATGCCGAACACACCGGCTGCAGTCAGGGGAGCCATGACTGTGATCGCAACACAGGACCCACCACTTCAGCCAGAGACGTCAAAACTGATCGACTGGATCTTCACGCGTATCGGCAAAGTCGTCCACTTACCATCAGCGAACATGGACGCCTCTACCGCGCTCTGTGGCAGTGGACCAGCGTTCGTGGCGCTTATGATGGATGCACTGGCTGATGGTGGTGTGGCTATGGGCATTCCGAGGAAGGAGGCACAGATCATGGCTGCGCAGACGATGAAGGGAACCGCGCAGTTGGTCCTCAATGGAGAGCATCCTGCGGTTCTCAAGGACAAGGTTACGACGCCTGGTGGGTGCACGATTGGTGGACTGATGGTCCTGGAGGAGAAGGGCGTCAGGGGTGCGGTCAGTAGGGCGGTAAGAGAGGCAACGGTCGTTGCGAGTCAACTTGGCGCTGGTGTCAAGGGCGTGAATGGCACAAGATGGTAGAGGCGAGGATTATTATCAGATGAATCACGATAAGAGTATCTTGGCGGGTCGCGGTTGACCAAGCAGTATGATAGCTGAGCACGAAGACATCAAGGCAGCATTTAATCACTTGTTGTTTGTCTGCTCCGTCTCCGCTGTGTATGATATGGAAGAAGGGCGCCAGACCGACGAGCGCAGCACTGGGGTCTTCGCCTCTTGCACGCCTTGCGTTAAGGACGTTGATCGCCGACGATACCGTGTTGAAGACCAGCACCAAGCCGCCGTACATTGACTACCACTCAATCGAGCTTGACTAAGAGGCTAGAAGAGAAGCCTTACGCTTCGAATTAAAGGTTAATCGTCAACTACCAGATGTCAGGTGTGACGTCCCGCAACACATCCAAATGTCTCGTTGTTTGCGTCCAGGTCATTCCTGATGGCGCCATTTTCAGAAAGGAGGTTCGCTACCTCATAATAATAGCCTGTGTATACAATCAGTCGTATATCACGGTAGCACTGGTCTGTGCGATAGAGGCCATGCTATTCGTTAGCTACTTGTATTGGCTAGGTTAAGCGCTTTTCCCGTCCTGCCATACTGCCCATGTCGTTGTATAAGCTATCTTATGCTATAGGCAGCCGTTTCCCGTGCAGGTATAAGTGTGATAGATATGTCAAGTAGACTACGCATGCGAATCTTTACTCTCGCGGCACTTCATAAAGACAAGGGACATTTTGCGTCGCAAGCACAAGTGTGTGTATAATCGTAAAGTCCATGTCTAATGTACTATTGATTCAACCAATCCGATTCCCTTTTTCCCCAACCAATGACCAAACAAGCCGAGCAGTAGCTCAAGGCAAAAGTCCAAAACCTTTTATAAAAAAAAACCACCGAAAAACCGCGCATCCATGCCCTAAGTTGTTATACGATAACCCGAATGACCACCTGACTTCCTAACTTCCTAAACCTGTCTCATCAGAGGCGCAGGCTCTACCAACGCCTCAGCCTCCTGCCTCTCATCCTTCCTCTGCCAAATCCAGGCAAGGGACATACAGCCCGCACCAGCAAGGAAGCTCACACCACAGAACAACTGCAGACTGAGGTAGCCGTACTTGGTTATCAGATGACCACCAATAACTGGACCGACCAGCTCCGGAACCGCGGCACACGCGTACATGAGACCAACCCACTGGCCAAGTTTCGCCTGCTTGTCCTTTCCGTGGCCGAGGATAGACGCCACAGACGCCGGGGGCAGGCCGATAAGCGAGCCAGCGAAGGCGCCGAAGACGAGGACGAAAGCGAGGGCGCTTGCGAACGTTTTCGTCAGCACCCACAGAACGCACAGCAGGAGGGCGCACACGGTCGTGACGACAGTGTGCACGGGCACGGCGCCGTAGTGGTCGGCGAGGAAGGAGGAGACGAGACGGCCGATGGCGGACGCGGCGGACATGATGGACAGCAGGTACCAGGTGCGCATGGCTGGGCCCGTGAGGTCCGGTGGCGGCATGGCGGACTTGTAGCCCACGCCCGTGTGTGCGGCCCATTCTTCCAGGTTGAAGAAGACGGCGTAGTAGGTTAGGAAGACGAAGCCGATACCCGCGGTGAAGGAGAGGAAAACGCGCGAGCGCAGCGCCGAGCTGTCGATCCAGACGGAGACTTTGAGGTAGGACTCTGGCTTGGGTCGGAAGTAGAACTCGGGGCATGGGATCGCGAGCGCGGCGGCTATTAGTGTGATGCCGAAGAGCATGGCGCCGATGATACGCACGGCGTTCGCGAAGCCCAGTGCGCTCTCCAGGTAGCGGATTGTGGAGGACCAGACGACGCCGCCGACGGCCGCGCCGCACGACACGATGCCTGTCATGACGCCTTTCTTGGGCCCGTGGAACCAGGTCGCTGGCACCTGGGAGGAGGTGACAAACAGGCCTGCTTGGCCGAGGCCGACCAGAATGCCTTGACCGAACCAGGCGAGGCCGTAGATGCCTTGGCCCTCTTGACCGTTGCCAGGAGCAAAGCTGAGGACGACATGACCGATCAGCATGAGAAAGGCGGAGATGACGATCAACTGTCGGGCATGGCCCATGTCGTCGAGACGGCCGACTGGAGCGGAGAAGAGCAGGATCATGAATGTAGTTGTGGCTCCGATGAGGTTGGGAAGGAGTATGTCTGACCCTGCGAATAGCTTCTGTTGATACATGGATAGGAAGGTGCCGAAGGAGTTGACGTAACCCCAGCTGCACAGCATGCAGAGGAAGCCAGAGAGCATGGCGCCATGTGCTCGCCAGGAACGTGGCCATTGTCTTTGTTCGGGTGTTGCGGAGGCAGTTCGTGAGGGCCAGAGAGATGCCCATGTGCCTCTTCGGGATTTTGATTGATTATTTTCGATGGGTAGGGAACAAGATGAAGTGTTTCGAGAAGGTTCTTGTGAAGAGGGGACAGAAAGATCGGATTCTTTGGCAGCCTCCTTCTCGGTGCTGGTTCGAAGAAATGACAACATGATCGATGATGGTATACAGTATAGTGAACGTCGATGTGGTTCTTGACAAATTCAGGCAACGATAGAATGTAGGGGCGATGTTCTGCCGAGTGCTCCGGGATCTCTAGAGTATCTTCAATTCGATAAGATCAAGATTTGCTTCTGGGGGAGAGCTACTTATGGACGTCTCGAAAAATTCTGATAAAAGAAGATATGAAAGAATTATTGACCTCGCCCAGCACTGTATTATGCTCGTTATCTCGCGTCGCACGTTAGACAAAGAACATTTGTATGGAGCACTGCCCCACACTGTGCATATGTTTTACCTGCCACTGCGAACCTACCTGCAGAGTATCATGAACGTGTCAGACTTCGATGTGTGCCAAGAGGAGTGCCACATCGAACAGGTATCACAGCCCAGCGGTGATCCGCAGCCCAAGAAGTTCTGAGCATGCAGTGCGTCGAACGGTATGGTAGTACGAGCTGCCAAGTAGTTGTTTGATCAGCTGATTAGGTGGTTAGGCGACTATGGTTTATAAAGCTTTCGGAGCATATCTCCGTCCCCCGTGGTTGACGATGCATTCTTGAATGGAATGATGGTTCCTTGCAATTGCTGAAAGATGTGTCTCGGCCTGGACAGTGTATCACATTTCGTTTCGATGAGCGTGCCAGAACCTTTTCAACAATGTTCCACACGTGCTGCGTTCAACAAAGAATCTGCACAGAAGGGAGGCAAATAGAGTCGTGTTGAGGCTGCAATGAGCAAGTTTCTACGATATGAGACGAGTCAGGGCCAGTATGGAGCGTGTAGGAAAGCATGAGGTAGGAATAGAGTTGAATATGATGAGGTGGAATGGAGCGAAGGACCGCAAGGTTGACAGCGGGCGGGAGGTGCAGTGGAATCCAAGGTCCAGACCCCCCGGGGTGCCGAGACCTCGCCTGCTCGCAGTTGACAAAATAAGTGGCACTCAGTAACACATCAACCGTTCAACACTGGAATTGAAGACACTGTATATACCTTAGCTTTAATGCCTAGAAATTGATTATAAGATGTAGCTAGTATTAATATCTAGATAGTCCCTAGTTATCGCAGCTATACGTTCAAGAATAGACTGCTGATGGTATATACAGTGTCCTACAAAGGCTGGATCTGGCGTTGTATGTGACACTTATTTTGTCATCCGCGTGGCCTGGTCTCAGCCAGCGGATGGGTGATTCTTGGCAAAGCAGCTTACCCTCGCTCCACGACTCCACTCACGAAATGCGCAGTACTCAACCATTAATTGCTTGTAGTCCCTCGTCATCGCATCAGTGTCCTGCCCTAAGACGAGCACTTGGCACACGATCAAAGACACAGCCACGACGAGGGGCTAAACAGAAGATGATAACAACGGTCCGGAAAGACTTTGTGCCTTCTTGGTGGCTGTCGACGACATGTTGGTTTGGCTGTTGCTTGTAAAAGTCAAGTCCAGTTCCTTTCGTTGCTTGTATCTCAGAATCCATTCTATCTATCAATCATGAGTTTTTGGCGAATACCCATTTCCCCTCATACTTTCTGCATTATTGCATATATCTGCACTGCACGCGAGCGACGAGTGTCATGCAATGAACGCATGAGCCCCCTGTTTGCTTTTCCATGCGCCAGTGACTCAGACGACGCGCGACTTCTATACCAAGACCTTGTCTCCTTGGCGGTATCACCCAAAGGCGAGTCCCCGCTGAGGCAGCTTAGTTCTCATGCTCGAGCAATCAACATGCGCTCATCTGCACTGAGACGTGTGGAGAGGCTTCGCGGTTCCAGTATTCGGGGCATGCGGGACTCGACAGGCGGAGAAATTGAAGAATACCGTGGCTCCGAAGTCGCCATTGAGGTCGGCTCGTGAGCGGGACAGGAGGAGTCCATTCACTCTTGACCCTATTGAAGCGCTCGATTCTTTCTCTGAGCCGTTGTTGCCCAAGAATGCCCATACTGTTCACAACTCAACACCATGGCTATCTTCTCCTTTCAGCAGCCGCCGACGGCAAGCTTCTCCAGAAAAGGGTCGAGCCATATCCAGGTAAAGCAGACCAAGAAGTCTACCAACGGAGCGTGATCGACCCTCAGACGATCCGTTTGTGACACTGTCGATGATGCCAGATCAAGACGCGTGCTCACTGAGGACGCTTGGCCGGCCAAGACCAGAATAGTGCTGATCAATCCAAGGACCGACCGAGTCCAGCGTTCCGAAGATCAGAGCGTCAGCGTGGTATACTGAAATAATATAGTAGGCTGATGGCACACTCGGCATACTGATACGTGACAAAGGGAGAGAAAGTTGGCACGAAGCGGAAACAATCCTTATGTTCGAAGACGTATCTAGCCATCGTCGCGTTCCTCATCCCCAAGCAAGCCCCTATGCTCACCCTCCCCATCCTCTCTAAGCACACCCCCAACATGACTGCCCCTCCTCGGCTCCTCGCCCCTTCCTCTGACCTCGTCCTCATTGAGCACATACCAGACATCCTTCTTCGTCAGCAGCCCCGCCAGTATCCCACGGTCCGCAAACACGACATACCGCAACCCCATGCGTTGGAACATGTTCACCGTCAATTGAAATCCGGACCGCGAGTTCAGCGTGATGGGCGTTTGATCCATCCACGGCCTCAGGTCCAGCGTCGTGCTCGGATCCGCCAGTGGGTTGTGCGCAAAGTGGCACTCGGTACTGCCGGGCAGCGCGCGCTGCGGCGAAGTGGCCGACGCCAGCGCGTACGAGAGCTCGATGCGGCTGATGTAGCCCAGCAGCAGCGCCTCGGTGGTCGTGCTGATGACGGGGAAGCCGCGGTACTTGTGCGTGCGCAGCAAGGCGTTGAGGGTATCGATAGTGTGGCCGGAGGCAGCGATGACGACGAGGTCGTCGAGGCGCGTCATGATTTGCGACACGGGCACGTCGGGCACGGGGCGCTCGTCGCGGTTGTCCAGGAAGGGGTACTCGTTCAGGTGGATCCAGGCTTCGTAGATGCCGCGGGCGTGGATCGCGTCGCCCACCCATTTGCCGAGCATCACGGCGATCATGATCGGCAAGACGTAGGTTAGGGCGCCGGTTAGCTCGAACATTATCACTACGATCGAGACGGTCATGCGTGTTGCGCCGGCGAGGGCGGAGGCGGCGCCGATGATGGCGTAGGTTCCTGGTGTTACGCAGGGCATGTCTGGTTCGCAGGAGGAGAAGGCGATGAAGTTGGGGTGCTCGCGTTGCCAGACTTCTACCACGAGGCCGACGACTCTGCCGTAGAGTGCTCCGAGCGTCATGGATGGTAGGAGGACTCCGGCTGGGATCTGAAGGCCAAAGGTTGCTGAAGCAAGGAAGAATCCAATGACTGCTGAGACTAGCAAGAGGAAGATAACACCCGTGTTGGCAATTCCAGACTTGCATAGACCTAGGGGGTCGTTTTGTATGTCTCTGCATTCGGAGAGAAGATAAGATACCAGTTCTGAGGATTGCGCGCGCAAGAAGGTTATTGGAAAGGAGACAATGGCCGTAATTATCGTGACAAGCGCGACTTCGAGTACAGGTCGGCCTTTCAAAGGGTAGGATGGTGATGCTCTCCACTTGGCGACACGTACGTTCAGCTTGATGAATAGTCCACCATACAAGCCGCCCAGGATGCCGATGAAAGCGAAAGGGACAAGCTCAAAAGCGTGCCATCCAGAATGGTAAGTGACCTGATACAAAACCAGCTTCCCTGTACGGAATGGGTTGAATGCTTGGAGTATGAATGCTGCCACCATGGCACAAACAAAGGATTGCCACATGGTCTTGTCGGGAAAGTAGTAAGAAAGCTGCTCCAGGCTAAAGAGCACACCTCCGACTGGCGCGCCGAAAGCCACCGAGATACCGGAAGCTGCAGCGGCTGACAAAACTTCTCTTTTACGCGCTGGTAGTAAATGGTCAGTCGTGTCTCCCGTCGGGACAGGGATGTGATGCTTACCTTCGTTACTGTTGATGGTCTCGAAGGGTTTCATCAACAGGTTTGCGCAGCAGCATGCTACATGCACCAATGGACCTTCTTTACCTAGCCACAATCCAGAAGAAACAGCGAGACACTACAACTGTCAGCGCACATTCCATGGCGTTTACAGTCGAACATACCAGTCCAATTGACTTTATCGCCAAAGTCCACGCTCCCATAAAGCGCCGTATCACGAATCCTCCCAATACCGTCTTGATCTCGGGTATACCACTTTGCTTCGCATAAGGCGCAAAGGTTTTCGTAAGGTAGCTTGCTGTCGTGGAGAACAATATCTACAAGAGTTAGTAAACGAGCCAGAGACACAACCGGTGACACCCACAGATAAAGCGAGAAAGACAAGAAAGTCAATAATCCAACTGCCACCCTTGGCCTGTACGCCCATTGCTGTGCTCCATGATCGCCAGTCCATGCATTTGTCGAAATCTGTCCCGGTCAGAACCCTGCCTCGTCTGCAAACGCGAAATGCTCTTACTGTCAAGCCCCCAACAACAAAAGTATTTGTTCAGATAGAACCTTCCACCTCCTGCCACATTACTGCAATAACCAGTTTTGAGGTCGCCTAACCAATCGCTGACAAGGTCGATACAGGCTGCTATTGTGCCAACAGCAATTCCGGTGAAAACAAGAATGACCCATATTTGACCACTGTCTGCAAAATGTCGCAAGTGTCCGATCAAGCCAGTCGTGTTCGCATTCAGGATTCGTAGTCTCTGCCTCTCTTTCGAGTACTCAAAGACCCAGTCAATCGCCGTCAGATCGTCGTATCCCACGCGCTTGCCCGGACCCTCGACATACCAGTCCAGTCCGTTGGGGTCTTTCGCGTCTTGTAGATCGCTAGGCACAGCTCCAGCGGTATCTAGGTAGTTGAGGATCGTATCCGTAGGAGGATTGGCGCTCTGTCTTTTGCCTTCTCGAAACTGTCGCACTGAAGCCGATCGCGGTCTGGGAGAGCCAGTGTGATCATTGGAAAAAGGGGAGGGAAAGCGATTCGCGAGACTCGGGGCTTTCTGTTTCCGCTTGAAAGAGACACTGGTCGTGTCAGTACCGACGCATGTTTACTTATTACCAGATCTTACTGCGTGTCCAAAGAACCGTTCAGTGGATCACTGGCTAGTAGATCGTCCGTAACATCTTGATCTTCCAAGATGTCCCCTTCATCATCCTCCGCTACTGAAGCATTCTGGTAGGGGCTTTTGCTCGACGATGCCAGAGTTGGATCATGCCGTGACTGACTGCTTGACGGGATTGACATGAGGCATCAAATCAGTGTCACCGTGATATGAGCATGTTGTGATAAGTGTGCCGATCGAAAGATAGCAAGGAGCAGGTACTCCTATGTGTATAGTACGCTGCGGGACACCTCCGCAATTAAGCTTCACGCACAGACCATTTCGAATGTGAATAAATACATGTACGGTATAGCACAAGGCAATCACGGATATGTGAAGATACAATGTTTGCATATACAAAAGGACTGCTATCAAGAGCCCTGTCATCCAATGAGCCCGTAAGTCAGTGGCCTCGACCTGCCCAGTCGCAGTAGGCGTGAAAAAGTTTCGTTTGGACATCCCATAGCGTCCGCCAGATTAACATGCGAACTCCTTGGTATGCCTTCGGCCTATACTCTTACATGTCTGAACTCCAGCTGTATTTGATGTGCGAAGTGATTGACAGACTTTGTGCACCTACTCCATGACCACGGTTCCTCCGACCGCCTTCAAGGTCTCCATAATCTTCTGAGCCTCCTCCTTCGGCACTCCTTCCCTCATCATCTTGGGCGCACTCTCAACAAACTTCTTGCTGTCGACCAAACTCAATCCGAGCATCTGCTTGATCTCCTTGATGATCTTTGGCTTGGATGCGGCGTCGAACGCGGTCAGCTTGAGGTTGAACAATGTCTTCTCCTGTGCGGCTGGGGCAGCCTCCTCTTCCTCTACTGCGGCGGGTGCAGCTTGTGCGGCGGCTGGAGCAGCAGCGAAACCTCCCATGGGCATGTCAGGGATATTAAGGCGTTTCTACCAAGTATGAGCACGTGCTTCTAACGCGTGAAGCTTTCCAGAACAAACCCACCTTTAGTGTCGAAACCAGGTCCGCGGTCTCCAGAAGAGTCAATTGACTTATTTGGTCGACAATGGTCGAGATCTTTGGGTTCGAAGATGCTGCGCCGGTGGCCTCTGTTGATGCCCATCGTCTCGACGAGGTCTGCCGTGACTGCAAGTAGCTCGCGGATGATTTGCAGGTGACTGAGGCTCTCGATGAGCGAGCGCTAAGGGCGAAGCGCCTGGCGGCGAACTGGCAAGTGGTCGACATGATGGTGTTTGTGATGTAGAAATTAATTCGATGGTGTCGCATGCATCGTTCATGGTCGACTCGAGATTTCGGCGATGCCGCACGTTTTGGGCCTAGCGTGGTCTTCCCCGACGTCTGGTCGGCAAACCTTCCCTTGCTACTTCCCCATCTGTAAATTATCATTTCTCCAACTGCAGATGAGACTTTCTTTGCAGATTGTTGACGTAGCCCGACTACATTTCAATATACCATTCTCTCGACTCGGAGAAGGGAGCGGGATTATGGATGTCTCCTGGGACGTGGAGTCGCTGCGGTCCCGAATCGCAGACTTGCCACGAGAGCTTTTATTCGTGTTGGAGAACTTTGAAGGCACGCGATACCTCGAAACTATTACCAAGACATTTCTCGACAGACGCTATACCGATCTAATTCTTGCCGCCTGTGAGCCTGTCATCTCTCACTGCTGTGCTCAGGCCGTTTCATCTGGGAATCCACTTGATGTCTTATCCACATTTGCCCGCGTGCTGCCTTTTGCGCCTTCTATAGCAGAGTTCGTCGAAGGACATCTAGCATCTCGGAAAGACGACATCTCTCGTGATGGACATGCCTCGGGGAATGAGATTGAGTACTTGCTCGCCATCTTCCGCCTTGTTCGATATGACTCTTTCACCTTCGTCAAGCATGTTCAACTCTCGGAGCTCGAACATTTCAAGGACCATCAGAACAGTGTCGTACGATATCTCGCCCTTCGGATCACAAGCCGCTACCTGCGTGCTGCAGATGCTGCCGAGCAGAGGATGTACAAAAGAAAGATACCGAGTGACGATGCGATGGGGCCGTGGGAGGACAAGGAGATACACTACAAGTACTTGACTTTGTGGGAAGAGCAAAGACACCGAACGATCAAAGGAGCCCTGAAAGATGCCCGTTCTGCGCGGGCCGCAAGAGTTGATGACCCTATAGCATCAATATCCGTCGATACTTTCAGTACAGCGACTGCTTGCATCAGTGGCGTACTTCTTCCTCGGAGTCTTGCCGCTGAGTCGAACAGGCCGGCTGTGTCTACGATTGTTGCTACCGCGACTGTCGAAGAGAACCTCCGCAGGTTCGCCATCAGACTCAAGTCCATCCGACCAATCCTTGTGACAGGAGTGGCTGGTTCCGGCAAAACGACCGTGGTACGTCATGCTGCGGCATCGGTCAGAAAGCTACAGTCCATGGTAACCCTGCATCTGAACGAGCAAAGCGATGCAAAGACATTGATCGGAATGTACACAACTGGAGCTACGCCTGGCTCTTTCAGCTGGCAAGCCGGCGTTCTGACCAAGGCTGTCACCGAAGGCAGGTGGGTCTTCATCGAGGACATTGACCGAGCTCCAAACGAGGTCTTGAGTACTCTATTGCCTTTGATAGAGAGGAGAGAGCTCATTATACCGAGTCGTGACCAGACCATTCGGGCGGCAAGAGGATTCAGGATCATTGCTTCTATCCGGACTTATACAGACTTCAGAGGAGTCGAGGTCACGCCGGCCTTGAACATGCTTGGTAGTCGGCACTGGAGGAGTGCGCACATCGAAACGCCAACCGCCCCCGAACTCAGCGAAATTATCGGCGTGCTTTACCCTTCATTGGCAGAGTACAGATCTACTCTGATCAAAGTGTACGATGAGCTAATTACTCTACGGCAACAGTCCATGCTCGAATCGCGGAGCAAGACTGGAATCATGCGTGCCATCAACCAGCGCGATCTCCTCAAATGGGCTGCTCGAATCGCAAGACTCCTCGATGATAGGTCGTCTACAATCGCACATGACGAGCAAATCTTCCTGGATGCAGAAATGTTTCTGGACGCCGTCGACTGTTTTGCAGGATCTTTATCGGAAGGGCCTGCAAGAGACCTGCTGACGGGATGCATCGCCCAACATCTGCAAATCGATCCACAACGAAGAGACCATTTGCTCTACAACCGAACGGTGAAACTTGAAGTTGCCAACAAATACCTCACAATCGGGGTCAATAGCTTTCCAAGAGTCTCGACACGAACACTTCCGGGACAAGCTCAGCAGACTTTCTCCACGAACGCCCATACGCGCCGCCTTCTCGAGCGAATCGCTTCTGCTGTAGCGGAGAAGGAACCATTGCTACTGGTTGGAGAAACTGGAACAGGAAAGACGACAAGCCTGCAGTACTTTGCGAACCAGATCGGAAAGAAAGTCGTGGCTTTTAATCTGTCACAGCAAAGTGAAAGTGGAGATTTGCTCGGAGGCTTCAAGCCTGTCAATATTCGCTCGCTTATGATTCCATTGAAAGACGAGTTTGATGAGCTTTTCTCGCGGTCCTTCTCGTCCAAAGTGCTTATCAAGAACCAATCTTTCCTGGAATTGCTCAACAAATGCATGGCCAAAGGTCAATGGCTCCGAGTGTGCAAGTGCTGGAACACTGCGCTCGGCATGGTGGAAGAGTTGCGCCTATCTGCGTTGTCGCTCGACAGCCCAGCAGACAAGTCAGAGAACCCTCCACAGAAAAAGAGAAAGGTTGATCGCGGTCTTGATCCGGCACTCAAAGATCGATGGGACAGCTTTTCCAAGGAATTTAGAAACATCGAGCGCAGACTAATGTCCGGCTCAGAGTCAAACTTTGCATTCTCGTTTGTTGAAGGAAACATTGTCAAAGCGGTACGAAGTGGTGACTGGGTACTCTTGGACGAGATAAACTTGGCAAGCCCAGATACACTCGAGGCTCTTGCGGATCTGTTCGACAAATCGCCGTCAATTATGCTCAGTGAAGCCGGTAGTGTTGATCGCATTGAGGCGCATCCTAACTTTCGTGTCTTCGCCGCCATGAACCCGGCAACTGATGTAGGAAAGAAGGACCTGCCACTAGGAATCCGCTCGAGGTTCACGGAGCTGTATGTTGAGAGTCCGGACCGAGACCTTGCCAGTCTTCAGCAGATCGTGCAGGTCTATCTTGGCCAGAACGAGGGCGCCATGTCAGCAGCCGTCAGTCGACTACATCAAGCTATCCTCGATCTGGCTTCGAAAGAAATGCTTGTCGACGGCGCTGGACAGAAACCGCACTTCAGTCTGCGAACCCTAACCCGCGCTTTGAGCTTCGTACGAGATATGCTCACCCAATGCTCCCTCCGCAGAGCTCTTTATGAGGGATTTCAGATGAGTTACCTCACATTTCTGGATGCAGAGTCCGAAGCTCGAGTGCTTGCTCTTCTTCAGCAGCACTTGTATGGAAAGCAGACAAAACAGATGTCAGAACTGAAGCAGCCCATGCGTCAGCCTGCTCATGAGGGCTCCCAGCCGTACCTTTCAGAGGGGCGCTACTGGATGAAAAAAGGCGACTTCCCTGTTGAGGAGCAAAATCACTACATCATCACCGACTTTGTACGTCGCAATCTCGACAACCTCATCCGAGCCTCGTCGACGCGACGGTTTCCAATTCTTTTGCAAGGACCAACCTCTTCCGGCAAGACTAGCATGGTAGAATACCTTGCAAAGCGCTCCGGTAATAAGTTTGTTCGCATCAATAATCACGAACACACAGACCTGCAGGAATATCTCGGCTCGTACATCTCAGGCTCGGACGGCAAGCTGTATTTTCAGGAAGGAGTACTAGTCAAAGCTCTTCGTGAAGGCCACTGGATTGTGCTTGATGAGCTCAACTTGGCTCCCACTGATGTACTCGAGGCTCTCAACAGATTACTCGACGACAACCGAGAACTGTTCATCCCAGAAACTCAAGAGACGGTCAGACCACACGCAAACTTCATGCTTTTCGCTACGCAGAACCCTGCTGGTCTTTACGGCGGCCGGAAAGTACTCTCCAGGGCCTTTCGCAACAGGTTCTTGGAACTACACTTTGACGATATTCCTATCGACGAGCTGCATATTATCTTGCAGCGCAGGACGCAAATCCCTAATTCGTGGGCGCAGCGCATCGTGAGCGTCTACAAGGAATTAGCGCTGCTAAGACAAGAGAACAGGATGTTTGAACAGAAAAGTTTCGCGACATTACGAGACTTGTTCCGGTGGGCTTTGCGACCCGCCGACACGATCGACCAGCTTGCTGTTCACGGGTTCATGATCCTTGCTGAGCGCGTACGAAAGTCTAACGAGAGGGCTGAAGTGAAACGCATCATCAAAAAAGTGCTCAGTCTGCGTGGTCCAAAGGTTGTCATCGACGAAGAAGCGTTATACAGCATAGATGCCCTTAGCTTGTCTCCTGAAAGCCAAGCTGCCCTCGAGTCTTCAGGTGTTGTCTGGACGAAGGCGATGAGGCGACTCTACGTCCTAACTTTGCGAGCCATCCAAAACAACGAGCCTGTACTGCTTGTCGGAGAGACTGGTTGTGGTAAGACGACAGTCTGTCAAATGCTTGCAACCGTATTCGCCAAGCAGCTCTTCATTGTCAATGCCCACCAGAATACCGAGACAGGTGACCTTATCGGAGCACAAAGGCCTGCCAGAAACAGGGCGGCGCATGAGGCAACCATCGCTGAGCTCCTGTCTTCAATCGCCGATCCAGAATTGCAGAGTGCTTTATCCCAGTCCACTGTGGAGGACGCCCTCAAGATATACGACAGACTCAACACTTCGGGAGCCATTGCCTCCGACGATGTTGCTAGACGTATCGCTCAATCCCGCGCACATCTACAAGTATTGTTTGAATGGGCAGACGGCAGTCTCATTCATGCTATGAAGACTGGCCAATTCTTCCTTCTGGACGAGATTTCGCTTGCCGATGACTCCGTACTTGAGAGACTCAACAGTGTTCTGGAGCCGCAACGGTCCATCTTACTGGCTGAAAAGGGCTCTCTCGAGTCTTTCGTCACAGCTGCCGAAGGATATCAATTCTTTGCTACAATGAACCCTGGTGGAGATTATGGCAAGAAGGAGTTGTCACCGGCGTTGAGAAATCGTTTCACAGAGATCTGGGTTCCTGCACTCTCAGATGACGATGATGTCCTGCAAGTGGTCCAGTCGAAGCTCGAAGAATCTTCACTTGCACCACCAATGATTGCATTCGCACGATGGTTTCAAGCGCGGTATAACAGGACTGCGGCCAATACTATATCAATCAGAGATCTGTTGGCTTGGTCCGAATTCGTCAATCGCGGCGTAGTCGATCCTCTCCTGGCCGTCATTCATGGTGCAGCCATGGTATACGTGGACAGTCTTGGTGCAAATCCTGCAGCTCTTTTGGCTGTTGGTTCTGCTCAAATTGCAGTGGAGCGAAAGGCATGCTTGGATGAGTTCGGACGACTGCTTCACACCGATGCCGCGGCTGTATACATGGCTCCAGTGACCTGCACTGTTTCCGACAACACTCTTTCTCTTGGCAACTTCAGCCTGTCGCGGACATCCGCGGCCAAAGCCGACTCGAGTTTCACCCTTCAGGCTCCAAGAACCCGCGAGAATGCAATGAGAATAGTCCGAGCCCTGCAGCTCACCAAGCCAGTACTCATCGAAGGAAATCCCGGTGTGGGGAAGACATCTCTCGTCATGGCTCTTGCCCAGCTGACCGGCATTCCACTCACTCGTATCAACCTGTCTGAGCAGACAGATTTGATGGACTTGTTCGGTTCAGACGTGCCCATGGAAGGTGCCGAAGCAGGTACTTTTGCCTGGCGCGATGCACCGTTCTTGAGGGCGATGAAGAGTGGCGAGTGGGTCTTGCTCGACGAGATGAATCTGGCTTCACAATCAGTCCTTGAGGGTCTGAATGCTTGTCTGGACCACAGAGGAGAGGTCTACATCTCTGAACTGGATCAGACTTTCCAACGACACCCGGATTTTAGACTCTTTGCTGCACAAAACCCTCACCACCAGGGTGGAGGACGTAAAGGTCTTCCCGTATCGTTCGTCAATCGTTTCACGGTCGTTTATGCAGACGTCTTCCAGCAAGAAGATCTCATGAGCATTTGTCAAACTTCTTTCCCGAACTTGTCAGCAGAGCACATCAGACCTGTGGTCAGGTTCATGGATCGTCTTGATCAAGAGATTACCTCACGTCGTCTTGGAACTGTCGGGTCGCCCTGGGAGTTCAATTTGAGAGACACGCTTCGCTGGCTGTCTCTGACTGCCGCAAGTGATGGATTATTGGAAGCAGGTGGGCCAGCAGACTTTCTTCCCATCCTCATCTCTCAACGGTTCCGCACCCAGAAAGATCGCCTGCTTGTTTCTTCTCTCTTCCATTCTGTCTTTACCGATACCCCCGATGAGCACAGTCTGTTTCATAACCTTAGCGAGGTCTCTGTTCAGGTTGGTATTGGTCTGCTATCTCGCGATCCGTTCATTTCTCCGATGGTGTCTCGAATGACTACTTTCCCGGATTTGAGACCTTACCTTCCCGTCCTCGAGTCAGTCATGATCGGCATACAGAAAAGTTTCCCTGTCATCCTAGTTGGTCCATCTGGCTGCGGGAAGACCCTGTTGATCGAGCAACTTGCTGCTCTGACCGGCAATAATCTTGTCACTTTCCCCTTGAATGCGGACATTGATTCGATGGACCTTGTCGGAGGTTACGAGCAGTCAGACCCCCATCGTCGACTGAACAGGTTTACTGCACACCTTACACGATTCGTTCGCAGGTTGGTTGTCCGGCTGCTTGCGGGTGAGCAGTGCGCCATGCCTCAGAACTCGAAAACATTTATCGATCATATACTACAAGATGGTGGCAACGCTCGAGCGATCTCCAGTCCAGAAACACTCTCTTGGTTATGTAAGTTTGAGAAGTCTGACCAGGACTTTGCAGAGGTTGAGCCCCTTGTTGACGAGCTGTCGGCCATCCTGTCTGCGCCAAAGGCAATCGATCGAGCACAGTTTGAATGGGTAGATGGTGCTCTTGTTCAAGCCGTGCAGAACGGCGACTGGCTTGTGTTGGATAATGCCAATCTTTGTAGTCCAGCCGCTCTCGACAGACTGAACTCTCTTCTTGAGCCAAACGGAGTCCTCATCATTAATGAGCATACCAACGCCGCCGGTGAACCACATATTATCAGGCCGCATCCGAACTTCAGAATTTTCTTGACAATGGATCCTAAGTATGGGGAACTGTCTCGTGCGCTCAGAAACAGAGCCGTGGAAATTTGTATGCTTCAACAAGTTACAGCTGCCCCCGCGGTGTCTGATGCTGGCCTGGTGCAGCTCTCTTCAGAGTCACACCTTCACAGAGTAAGGAACCTTCAAATCCTTTCTTCTGATTTCTACCCTGTTCAAGAAAGTTCTGCTTCGCCGCTCGTCAACATTGCTTTGGATCATCTGTCTGCCGAGGAGCTTATGGATGTGACTTCTTTGCAAGGGCAACTGCAGGCAGAGATGTTCGACATCGATGCCTCATCCATCCTGCCTGCTTTGGATGCTACTGTCGATACAGCGAAATCTCTCCTTAACGAGGCCGACACCGAACGCAGAAGCACCACAGAGTTGTGTTCGAGCCTTGAGACTATCAACCCTTTGAACAACGAAATCCTGTTGAAGACTGGCAATAACTCGCTAGCGAGAGGAATGACACAGGCATTGGCTTACGAGATTTTCCTCTCCAGTACAGCAATGCGACAATCACTCTTTGCAATCGAAAACAAGCGCGGTCCAAAGAACAGCCTGACCCGTTTGCAGAGATCTGCAAGCGCTCGTAAGATACCTGATGCAGCTCGGGACTCGACCTCTGGGGTGTACGCTGTTCTGAAAGAGCTTGTTGCTACTCTATTGAATATTGCAACCCGCTGCAAAGCGCTTGGTGCCGACTACGAGTTCCACACAGACTCAATTATGGCACTGTCAAAGGCAATGTTACGATATTGGTGGGATCTTTTCAACCTCACAAACGCCCCAGACTTTGACGAAGCTACATTCTCGGTGTACAAGGAGATCGGGCAGAGTCTTACTAGTTTGACTAGTGACTCTTCACTAGCGGACGAAGACAGACAGAAGTTTTCGAACGCTTTGAGCAAGATGGGCTCTTCTACAGGCCTAGTCAATGCGGGAAGCATGACCGCTCTGTGGACAGCCTACAGGCCCACTACGCCAAAGACGATGCCTCAGTTAGAGGTATTACTCGCTCTTGAGAAGCTCGCAGACCAGTTCGACGCCATGGCGTGGACTTTCGAGGGACCTGTCGATCAATTATTGCAGCTTAGGGGCTCGTTCAGCGAGACAATTGAAGCAGCCAAGACGTCGTCGAACGGCGAGAGTTTGGTGCAAGCGCTGAAGGAGACTCTGACAGATCTGCCAGTCGAGACCGCGTCTACCCAGCCACCACACTTCCAAGCTCAATTTGCGGGTATCTGCCAATATATGGCCCTGTGGACGGCTTCCGGAAGCGCCAAGGGCGTTGCAGAGACATTCATTTCTTCCTCTGCATTCCTAGCACTTCAGCCAACCAGGCTTCTAGGAGTTCGGCAGCCGGTCCGAGATTCGGGCAGTCCCTTCCTGGATCTGGCAAATCAAATCAATGCTGCGGGAATGTCAGGTGACAATGATCTGGGCTTTGGCTTTACAGTAAATGCTCTCCACCAGGTACGGAAGAGCCAGGACGTGCCTCTCCGCCGATTGGACCTGCTTCAACATGAGATTGCGACCTTAGGAGGTTTGATCTCGAGCAACGCAGATGCCTTCGATGTGGACCCTACACATCTCTTGACCCAAGCACTGAAAGCCTTCGGGCGTCAGCTATTTGTGACTTTGGACTCCTCCTTTGTGAATGCGCCGACAGCCGCTTTATCGCGCATGCTCAAGGATACCTTCGGCGAAGAAGACATCTTGGAGGCTGGACTGCCTGATCAAGCTATAGGCGATCCGCTCTGTGAGTTGATTGAACGGAGCTTCCACCCCAGCTCAACGGCGCTGAAGGATATGGCTGAGCTTGACAAGGCGCTCGATCCTCCGTCCTCATACTTGGAATCACTGGCTCGTGCCTGGATCACGTTCGCGTTGGGCGCAATAGTTCTCTACACTCCTACCCATGCATACGATCCTGCACTGAAGCCGATCGTTCAGCGCAGCATGCACCGTGGAAAGCGACAAGAGCTAGAGACGAAGCTTAATGCTCTCCGTCAATTTGAGCTCCACTTTACCGGACAGACTTCGAACCTGCGCATCCGACAAGCGGAGGATGAGCTTGCCTCTGTGGGTGACGAACCGTCTGTGCCCGAGATAGCTCGTCCAGCGAAGTCTCAGTCCTCCGAGCTGCAAGGCATCTTCGACGCTTTGCTGCGAACTATCGGCCCTCTCATGGAAGCGCCGCCGTCGACCATTGGCAATAAGTACTCCGACAAGATCCTCAGGTCGAACTTGGCACAGCTCAAACGCCGCTTGGTCGAGGACTTTCGCGCTTACGACGACATCACTTCGCCGTTGGTCAGCTTCCTGTACTGTCTGGATATCGGATTTGCGCTTGGCTCTATGGCCAGGTCAATGGATCTCAAACAAGATCCTCTGAGCCTTGTCACCGCAATGACTCCAATGACAGGCTTGCACCCCAAGAACTGGTTGGAGGTGCAGCCTAATATGATCCTATCCGAACATCCATTACAAGTCCAGGTACATTTCCTCAAGACCTTCGCCACGGTACAAGCTTCTGGCCTCGACGGTCTCACTGGATGGCGCAAAGTCCACGAAGTTTTCGATTCCACTTACGACCAATGGAAGACCGAGCTGCAGAACAAACAACAAGAGACAGCTACCAAGTCAAGCTTGTACACATATCGTGGTGGTGATGACGTTGAGGAAGAGGTCTCTGAAGAAGAAATCCGGGGCCTTTTCCCGGACTATGATCAACAGACGGAGGGAGACTCCACGAACCAGCAAGAAGATGCTCTCACGATCCACAGCTTCGCCTCCAGATTTGCGGATGTGTTATCAATGCTGGTCCGGCCAGACATTATTCGTGCTGATGGTATACCGGCGTTGATGGATGAAATCGCGGAGACTGCAGGCAGATTGCAAAAGCTTCCTCGCGGAGCCAACAACGAATTGCTTCCACTACTGATCGTCCTCCTGGACCGGAAGCAACAACAGCTCAATGCTTCGACTTCATCAAACAAAGCCTACAATATCTATGCGGACGCAAACATTTCCGAAGCTCAGAAGCTCATCGCCCTCGTCAAGCGATGCAGATCCAGGTTCTCACAGATCCAGAAAGTTTGGCCCGAACATGCGACACTCGGGGAGGTCTTGCGTACCTGCGAAGAGCTTATTGACTTCAGACACACCGACCCTCTTGCAAAGATGATTACCAAGCTCGAAAAGTTGCATGAATATGTGCACGAGTGGCAGAAAGTGGCAAGCTCCGAGTACAGTGCGATCAACATTTACGACAGTATTACCGATCTTATCGTTTCGTGGCGACAGCTTGAGCTCTCGACGTGGTCACGCATGCTCGATATGGAAGTATCGAACTGCAATGAAGACGCGAAATCGTGGTTCTTTATCGCTTATGAAAACATCGTTGCAGTGCCTCTGAGCACCGACTCTGCGACTACTGAGACTCGTGATCATGTTGTTGAGCTGCTCAAGACATTGGAGGGCTTCTTCCGCTCTACCGGGCTAGGCCAATTCACACAAAGACTGGAGATGCTCGAGACACTCCAGAAGTACGTCCAGATTCGCGCCGAAAAATCAGAGTCATTGTTTCTAGTCAGCAGCGCGCTTGCCAACTTCATCTCCTACATGCACAAGTTCGATCAAACCGTGCAAGACGCCATTGTCAAGGGCCGACAGAAGCTTGAGAAAGATATGAAGAACATCATCCAAATGGCGAGCTGGAGAGACCGAACCATTGCTTCCCTCAAGCAGAGTGCCAAGACATCCCATCTGAAGCTCTTCAAAATCATTCGCAAGTTCAGGACCGTACTCAAACAGCCTGTAGAAACGATTCTTCTGATGTCCGTTCCGGATAGCACGCATATACTCACCAATGGACATCTTGATGCAAAAGCCTCACAGGCAGGTATCAATTGGAAAGAGTGCCAGACTGTGTGCGAGAAAAGCATCCCATCATGGGCAGATTTACCAGCTCGCTTCAGAAACACGCAGACCACACTTAATGTGATGCACAAGATGACAAGCCCACTCGAAGCCTCTTTAAACAGTGCAGACGACTCAAAGGTCTGGCTCCAGGACATTGAGAGTACAGCCGCAGAACTGCGCAAGGCTACTCCATCAATACTCAATGACGAAACCAAGGAGACAGTCCAGCATCTAAAGGTCCGCAAGCGTACATTATTTGCGGACGTCCTCAAAGAACTCCGTGAGATGGGTTTCAAGTCAAATCTAAGTGGCGATGTGTTGGCCAAGCAGGAATCAATGGAAGTCGTACTTGTTGCGCTTCCTTGGATCGCCGCACATGCAGATCACACAGCCTCGACAAGCATCAAATCATCCGAGCACAGTCTCCACAAGATGCTTCAGACTATGCCGCAAGTCCGCAACGCGGCAAGAGAGCACTCTGACGACTTGACTGGAGCGGAGATTGCCAGAAGTATCGCGCTTTCGGAAAGCATACTTCAAGCAATCATTCACCAACGCCACACTATCGCTACAGCTCAGGCCGGCGTCACTACATTACTCGAGAACGTCCAACTGGCACAAAACCTTAGCGTCGACAACAAAACTCGATTCGGTTTATCAGAAGCGTCTTTCGGCTCATACGATGTGGACGCGACTACCAGAATGCTGCCCGCGATTCTCCAGACGACCATCGGTGTGATTGAGGCTCAGACGAGGCTTGGAAGGCTCACAAGCACCGATCATGTCTCCGCTCTCCGGGAACATGTAGCCCAGATCTCACAGCACGCAACGAAATTTACCCCATTGCCTCGTATGCCACGCGGCTTGACTCACGTCAGCATCGACGACATAAGAAGAAACGCAGACGAGGAGGTATCGAGGCTCCGTGTAACCTTGATCAAAATGAGGGAGTCATCACCGACTTTCAAGCCTGTGGTTGATCAGGCACTCATTTGGGCTACACCTCTTGGCTTGACCGGTACAACGGACGATGATCAAAATGAAGAATCTCATAAGGAGCCGAGTCGCGTCCAGTTACCGCAGTATTTGCAAAGCGCTTGCGGCCTTGTCGATCTTGTACTGGGTTCTTTTGAGGACATGCAAAAGTGCTTGACTGGATTACCACAATCGACCGATGACTCTCAATGGCTGCTTCGGGAAGGCACAGTGTTAACTGCAGCTCTCAGAGCCCTGCGCATCGATCAAGTCACGACAGCTTTTGATGGTCTTCTGAACCAACTTCAATATCTCACCGCCGACGATCGCCAACTTGACTTGGGCATCGCCATGATCAAGACATTTGCTACATTCGTCGAGTGCCACCAGCAGACCTTCGACAATATCCTGAACAGACTGCTTGACTTGCATACATCGGTCTGCCAGATGGGTGACCGCCTTACCCAGATCTTCGCTCGTCTCGCAAAAGATGGATTCTGTACACCATCTGACAAGACCGGAGGCAAGGAGGAAGGAAACGAGAAACTTGAAGGCGGCACAGGTCTTGGCGAGGGCGAAGGTGGTGAAGACATTAGCAAAGACATTGGAGCTGATGAGGATCTCGGCGAGCTCGCGCAGCAGCAGGATGAAGGCGACAAAGACAAAGATGAGATCGAGGATGAAAAGGATGCTGTTGATATGGCTGATGCGGATATGGAAGGCCAGATGGGCGACGCTGAAGAGAAAGAAGAAGGCGAGGAGGGTGACGAGGGTTCTGAAAAGGATGACGAAGAGATGGATGAGGAAGCGGGCGATGTCGATGACCTGGGTCCAAGCACTGTCGACGAGAAGATGTGGGATGATGGTGGTAAGAAGGATGCGGACAAGGATCAAGAAACCGACAAGGCAGATGGAACTGTCGATGAGGACGACATGACGGCTGCAGAAGGCGAGAAGAAGGAGGAGAAGGAGCAAGAGAAGCCAGAGGGAGAGAAGGAAGAAGGTGGTGATGAAGCGCCAGAGGAAGAGGTCGGCGCGGAGGAGAATGAGGAAGTCGGAGCCAACGAGACAGAAAAGGCGGATCCTCACACACAAGAGCAAGACAATCTCGATCTGCCCGATGACATCGATATGGACGGACAAGGTTCCGATAACGACGATGACGAAGACATGGGTGACATGGGTGATGATATGCTTGACGAGAAAGATGCAGGTCCGGAAGAACAGGCTGAAGAACAGGGCGAGGAGATGGCGGACGGAGAAGTAGACGACCCTGCCGATCGCTCTGCGACTCCTGAAATTGGCGAAGATGATGAGATCGACTCGACTGAGCAAGTACCTGAAGAAGAGGAAGGACAAGAAAAGACACAGGATGCTGGAGAAGATGCCGAGGAGGACCAGGCTGTCGAGGACGAGAACGTGTTACAAGACAATCGACAAGACGAGTCCAAGGTAGCAGATGAGGTCGCGCCAAGTGAGGCTCAAGGTACCGGTGCTAGCGAGCCACAGCCTCAAGACCAACAAGCCAAGCAAGACGCCGGAGCAGCAGAGCAGCAACAAGGAGCCGAGAGTGCTGCGCAGGAGAAACAGCAAGCTGCCGGTGCGCAAGGTCAACGAGGTGCAGCACAGAAGGATCAGCCTACAGCCGGTGAGGAGCAAGAACAAGCCCAAGAGGAGGAAAGCATGCCGTATAAGAAGCTCGGTGACGCTCTCGAGAAGTGGTACAAACAACAGCGACAGATTGCCGATGCACAAGAGCGAGAGCAGGACAAGCAACAGGCACAAGATGCAGACATGGCAGATGTTGAATTCGAGCATCTGCCTGACGAGACTACAGAGGCCGACGCTCAAGCTCTGGGTGCCGCGACTGAGGAGCAAGCTACCGCTATCGACGAGGATGCTGGACTTCCTACCAATGACCAAGAAACTCGCGACATCTTTCCTCCAGAAGATGCTGAGCAAGAGAAACAAGAAGGACAAGATGTTGAGATGCAGGAAGCTGAACCCACTGAGGTGGACCCGGCCGAACCTGAGGAGTCCGAGGGTCAAGCCAATGCATTCGTGGGCGAGTACAAGGAACGACCTGCTGACATTGAGCGATCCCGAGCAGAGACCAAGGAAGACGAAGAGATGGAAGACGTTCACGACGAGAGCACTGCCGTCGTTCAGCAACCCAACCCAGACACTTCCTTACCTCTCGACGTCGACGAAGCACGCCACGTCTGGTCCGAACACGAGTCTTCGACGCGCACCCTGGCCTTGACACTGACGGAACACCTCCGCCTAATCCTCGCACCGACCCAAGCGACCAAAATGCGTGGCGACTTCCGCACCGGCAAGCGCCTCAACATCAAACGCATCATCCCATACATTGCGTCTCAATACAAGCGCGACAAGATCTGGATGCGGCGCTCCGTGCCGTCCAAACGCGCATACCAAATCATGCTCGCAATCGACGACTCCAAATCAATGGGCGAGTCAGGGTCCTCAGCACTCGCCTTTGACACACTAGCACTGATCTCGCGCTCGCTTACGATGCTCGAAGCCGGCGACTTGGCGATCGTCGGCTTCGGGTCCGACATGTCCATCGTGCACGACTTCGGGACTCCGTTCAGCTCAGACTCAGGCGCCAATGTCGTGCAGTCCCTCCGCTTCGAGCAGTCGGCGACCGACGTGCGCAGGCTCCTCGAGCGCAGTCTGGATATGTTCGCCGAGGCGCGGTTGCGTTCTGCGTCGTCGTCTGCGGCCGAGCTGTGGCAGCTGCAACTCATCGTCTCGGACGGTGTGTGCAAGGACCACGGGGCGATTCGTCAGCTGGTGCGACGGGCGGCTGAGGAGCGCATCATGATCGTTTTCGTCATTGTTGATCCTGCTGCTGCGAGCAACAAGGCTGGAACTGGTGGGAGCAGTATTCTAGATTTGCAGACGGCGAATTTTGGGAAAGATGCGGCTGGCAATATGGTTGTCGAAACGGTCAAGTATCTCGAGACGTTCCCGTTCAGGTATTATCTCATTGTTAGAGATGTTGGAGAACTGCCCGGTGTGCTGGCTAGTGCGCTCAGGCAGTGGTTTGCTGAGGTTGTGGATACTGCATAGGATGGAGTTCGTTGTTCTATATGATGGGTTTTGTGCATGGCGTTTGGTTGGGAGTCTTTAAACATATACAATAATAGTTTTCTTGCCGTTCTTACGCTTGAGTAAATATGGTGGTGGACAACCACGTGATTGCCAGCGGAAGGAGCTGGCAAGCGCCGAAGTTTCCCCACAGCGCGACTTCACTTGGTGTTTCACCTCCGACCTTCTCTATCCACATCGATACATGGCAGTGGGCTCATGGCTGCGAGCTATCCAAGCGAACGTCTCAAGGACATGTTGAATACATGCAGAGCGTCATACATCAGTCAACAGCGCTCAGTAGCTCCGCACCGAACTCCCTGAGAGTACTCATTTCCCTCTCAGCATCTTGACAAAAGCTGTTGTATCAGATCGCGGCATGCATCTGCTTCAACGATACCGGCGTAATGGAGATGTCTGATCTGGGTCGATATGCTGGAAAGGCGATTTGTATCAACTTCCAGACTGTCAAAACGCGCGTGTACTGTCATTCGTGAGCCTGCTCGAACTCAAGGTAGTCTGTTCTTGTTTTTGTTGCTTCTATTCATTATAGAGTTAGATGTCAGGCTCATGAGACGGTTCCGTCGTATGTCGTCAGTGTTCAAGCCATGATACTAATCGAGTCGTCGCAAGCGGTAGGTTCCGCTCAAACGCAAAAGTACATTCACTTACACTTCACTTCACTCCATCTTCACAAATTCCAGTCTAATTGGCAGGAAAAGAAACACTCCCATCGCCGGAATCGAACTGCAAAGAACATGGGTGGTTCAAACACGAATCTCGCGCCCGAGACCAATTTCCTAGCGTGGTGCGCACTAACCATACGGAAAGAATGAAAGCCACAAGTTTTCGCTTCAAACCACACCGCCAGACACGATAGGAGTATTGACGGCTGACGCAAGCGCGCCGAATGAGTGCCACGGAAAACTACAGGATTAATGGTCGTTATATACAGCATCACTGGTCGCATCACAGTACCCTGACCTGCTACAGAGCCATACGTGTCTAGGTACGTACCCTGTCCTGCCGCACTGCTACGACCCAGCCACCGAGCTTCCACTTCGTCTCGCAGCTTCACAACTTTGCGGCCCTCTCTCACGCCGATTAGTCGCATAACACATCAACCACATCGCCATACAAGTCACTAGCATTATGGCAGACCAATCCACTAGACAGAGCGCGCCAATCACTATCACATACCCTACCCGACTGGGTGTTATCAAGGCTGTCACCTCCGCTGTTGCGCAATTCGGCCAGGAGCTCGACGAAGTCGAAAGCCTGATCATCAGGTTCAAGGATGGCTCCCTCGCTGAGATCAACAACACCGAGCTCCTCGCGGCGCGTGCTACTCGATTCCAAGTCACCAGCATCATGGCAGACCAACCCGCAGTTCAGGAAACGCCGGTTACTGGCGATCCCACTGCCCGACGAGATGCCATCAAGGCTGTCAGTTCTGCTGTCGCACAAATTGGCCAGTGGCTAGACCCACTTGAAGGCCTCATAGTTAGATTCAAGGAAGGCTCCGTCGTTGAGATCAAAAACGTCCAGCTGGCTGCGGTGAGTGAGGCTATGAAGGGCGTCCTGGCTGATTTCGACCGTACAGGCAACCGCTGCTCACTCCCGGATTACGGCTCTGATGCCAGCACCAAAGAAGAGGAGAGTCTCGACCTTGAACCCATGAATTCAACACCCCAAATTCACGCCGTTTACAAATATACGAAATTCACGAACACATTCGAAAGCAACAATCCGACCGAAAACCAAGGCCACCGGATCTTATTCAGCATCAGCACAGGAACCTCACACAGTATTTCATTCGGCTTCCATCAAACCACATCAAATTCGGCAAAAGACCTCGTCTACTGGTCAATCATTTCAACTCCGACAAAGAACCCGGCTGCTAGCTCGCTAATTGCGGTCGTGCAACTTCTTCTCCGTTGGAAAGGCTGGCAATCGACTTGGTCATACGAGCATGGACTTGGTAGCATACAATACATAGCCTTTCTCCCCTTTCCTTATTCAGAATCAGATACCAGAACAATGATCACTCTACACACCCCTGACAGCAGATACAGCCATTTATTGTGATTCAAATGCAATAGTATTTCAAACATCTATCCTCCCTCTGATAAACTTGACCATACTGCGTAGGCCACTCTGCCTCTCCTCTTGCCCATTACCTAAGAACAGCTTCACAACCGGCCAAGCATGGATCCAGCCAGGTTCCTCGTGCGTAACGACCTCGACCTCGGCTCTCTTCAGGGTGCCCACCAGCTCCTTCGTAGAAGGCGCGAAGACCTCCTCTTTCCCGTACACGAACATCCAACCCCGGCTCGGCGACGCTCGCTTCCAACGTCCAAGGTCAGTACACATTCCAGGCGAGACGAGGGGATCTTCGTTGTCGCCTTTCTCGCCGATGTATTGCGAGCCGTAGGTGTGGAGAGAGTCAGCGTTGAGGTAGTCGGAAGCGGTATTGCGGTTCTTGGGACTGAGCACGACGGACCAGGGCGAGATGACGATGGCCAGGCCTGGGAGCTTGAGGCGCTGCTTCGGCTTCTCGGAGATGGAGAGCAGGAGACTGAGCATCAGCGTCGCGCCCGCTGAGTCGCCGCTTACGACAATACGCGAGCTGTCCGCGATCTTGCCCAGCACGAACTCGTAGCCCACCGCGGCTTCCTGGACCTGATGCGGAAACGTGCGCTCCGGCACCAGTGTATACTCCAGCGCGAAGATCGCAGGGTTCGCATACCCGGCGTCCTTCAGCAGCGTGACCCACGCGAGCAGGAACTCGATGTAGAAGTAGCTAGAGCCCATACTGAAGCCGCCACCGTGGGCGTAATACACCACGATATCCGGCTTCTTGGCCGCGTCGTGGATGATCCAGAGACCCTTGAGTTCGGGCCGCATGATCTCCTCCCAGTGGATGGTCGAGTTCCAGTACCCGTGGCGCAGCTTGCGGAAATGGAAGAACGGTAACGCGACGTTTTTCGAGAAGAAGACTTTGCCGATGGTCGCGGGGATGAAGGCGAAGGCGTAGCGCACGCAGCGGATCACGATGTCTTGGAATGGTGTCGCGTGCCGTACCCACGGTGATTGGCCCGAGTTGTAGGTCAGGTAGCGCTCGTTCATGAATTCGTATGGCATTTGGATGACTGAGGGTGGTGTCAGGGTGTTGTTACTAGCATCAACGTGAGAGCGCCGGACTTACGCAGGAATGGAAGGGCCTGTAGACCGCACATTGCGGTTTCGACGAGGCCGACATGGATGAGAAGCTGTGGTGCTAAGATGACGAGAAAGGCAGCGCAATCGAGGAAGGAGATCTGGTTCAAGATCATTTTGATACGATTTAGAGATCGACACACTCAACTGAAATGCATGGAGGGATACTTCCCATGTATGTGGTGAAATAAATATAGAAATTGGGGATATAAGTTACATGTACTTGTACTAGAGCATCGCAAACGGGTCAGATCGATGACGGAAGTGCTGTTCATCGGCGCACGTTGTTTGTTCTGTCATTGCAGCCGACTGACAATGTTTTCGCACTCGAAACACATGTAGCGGTCTCTTGGTATCTTTAGGAGTCCGCAAAACGTATCTAAGCATGGTCTTCGTCAGTAATGAGAGTGTGAGGTTGGTCGCGTGGGCATTAATGGTATCGCGACAACACGTGACGTCTAAAGAACCAATGGTCTGTGCATTCGAGCTTTTTGGAGAATAGAAGTCTGGCATTCAGTTAAATCCGACCACTGCAAAGCGTCACATGCAGTTTGCTTTGTCAATTTGAACACGACACTCTCCTCTCACATATTCATATATATTCGATAAGGATTATTGTCGCAGAAGTCTACAGCGTCGATGACGACTTGATCCTCAACTGCGCTCTGAAGCGCTCTCTCCATCCTTCACAGCACACGACACTCAGCCGGTCTCGAAAGAATCAGCAGCCAACATGGCAGCACTTGATCAAGCCGCACTAAACTTGGCCAAGTACGCCTTGCATGAAATATGCGCTGCTTGCAATGACTTATTTTTCTAGCTCACTGGCGGTCAACGACATTCCAATCAAGCTGCGATGTACTACATGCAACAAGCTTGCGATCAACGCCTTCAAGCTGCCCTGTTGCGACCAGTCGATCTGTGACACCTGTAGGACACCCTCCAGACGCACCTTACTTCCGCCATCTGACAATCAATAGGCCAGGCGTCTCTTCCTGAAACGTGCCCAGTATGCGCCCACTCTCCACTGGACGGAACCTCCTGCAAACAGAACAAATCTTTACGCTTGACGATCAAGGCTTTCTTGAAATCGGAAGAGAAGAAACGTAGCAAAGAAGTCGTCGACTCCCAGCCTCCGCCGTCTGCTGAACCTGCGCAAGTCGATGCAACTGCTATTGAGACCGCAGCACCAGCCGAGACCCCAGTTGCCGAGGCAGGAAATGGAGCCGAGCAATTCGTTTTGGACAATGCGACGATTGACCCGCCGGCTGTTGACGAGATCGTGGATTCTGTCGAGCAAGTATCAGCTGTACGTATTCGAATCGCGGTTCCTGTACATCCGCTAATTCAAGAATCGCAGGATCAAGCTTTAGATACAAATGATGAAGCAGAAGGATCAACCGCGCCAGTTGCCGTTTCACCTGAGGAAGCACTCATTCCGCAAGAGGATGTGACAGCAGACATAGAGATTGACGCAGAGCAAGGCGCAGAAGACGTCAACGAGGAAGACGCTATCAAGGCCGACAATGGCGAACAGGACATGGACACCAGTGCACAGCCCGAAGCCGGCCAAGACGGCCAACAACAGCACGGCATGCAGAACATGATGGCTTTCAACCCGATGATGCAAATGCCTGGCTTCGGAGGCTTCAACCCAATGATGGGTGAGTTTACGTCTACTCCTTCCAGTTCGGCCTTTATTAACACGTCTCACAGGCATGCCTGGAATGGGTATGAACCCGATGAACATGCCCTTCAACGGCTTTGGTGGTATGGGCATGAACAACATGAGTGGCATGAACATGGGCATGAACTTTGGAGGAGGATTCAATGGCTGGAATGGTCAAGGAATGGGAGGTGGCAATTTTGGCGGTCCTGGCGCTGGCTACTATCCCCAAGGTGGATATAATCAACACCAAATGCACCAGATGCATAACCAACAGTTTCCAAATCGTAATTCTTTTCAGAATCGTTTCCGCGGTCGAGGGGGATATGGCCGTGGGCGTGGAGGTTTTGCTGGTGGTCGTGGTGGTCATTTCAACCAGTTTCAGAACCAGAACTATCAGAATGGCTATAACCAGATGGGTAATGGCATGTCTGGTGGATCACAGGCAGACGATGGCTCCTATCAGGGTCACGGAAATGCTCAGAACGGTTATGAATCGCAGGCACAGGCTGCGGACGGACAGACTGGAAGTCAAGCTGACTTGTCTGCCGACTTTCAACCCGGTGACGCTGCCGACCACGATGATGCCAACGATACAGCCACGAATGGTGACATGACACAAGGGGAATCAACTAATGATTTGGAACAATCGAATGCCGGTGAGAATGACTGGGAGCATACTGTCTCCGATTTGCCGAATACTGTTGCATCAGGAGACGTTCAGATGACCGTCGAGAATGATCAGACGAGTGATCAAAACGGAACTGCAATGGACGACGGTCAGAACGGATATGTGCAAGACCAGTCCACTTTCGATGGCCAATGGACTAATGGTCAAGACATGTCGCAAGACGGATGGAGCGCAAACAACGACTTCAATGGCCCAAATTCTGGATTCCAAGACTACAACCAATACACTTATGGCTTTGGCGGCAGGGGTAGAGGACGAGGAGGTTTTAGAGGAGGGTTCCGTGGCCGAGGAGGATATCAGAATTTCAGAAATGACATGCAGATGCCCGCTGGACCTCCCATCGAGCCACCAATCAATGCACCAACAGGTCCGAAAGCAATGCGCGAGGGTCTACCGAACAGTGGCAAATACAGCCGACCACAAATCAATCAGCCCTCAGAGACACCAGCACCACACTCTGTCCACCAAGACGAGCAGCCACAATCTTTCGCTGCCGCCCCATCCGACCGTGGCCGCTCACCCTCACGCGCCGCCTCCGAACACGACAGGAAACGCAAAAACCGCGACCGATCGCACAGCACCTCGACCGCAGACGTCGACAAAGACCGCCGCCGCTCACACCGCCGCCGGCACGAGGAGAAATACAGCGACAGCCACGACGCCGACGACCGCAGCAGCCGACGCAACCGCTCGCGATCCGCAGAGTCCTCCGACCGGCGCGCCCGGCGCCGCGACAAGGAAAAGGACAAATACAAATCCTCACGCTCACACCGCGACTCGAGCCGCGACTCGCGCCACCGCCGGCACCGATCGCGTTCGCCGCGCGACAACGACGACGAGGATCGCAAACGCAGCCGTCGCGACAGGGACAGGGACAGGGACTACGACAAGGACAAGTCGCGCAGACGGCATCGTTCGAGATCCAGAGGCGGCGACGACCTGGCGAAACGCATCGAGGTCTCGCGACGCAGCCGACACAGCCGCGACGACGGCAATGGCGCGAAAGACGACGACGACGAGATCGGGTTCAAGATCAAAGGCTCGCGGTCGGCGATGAGGGCCACGCCCGCGATGGGCCGACGGGAGAGCGTCGCGAGCAAAGCCGAGGTACCTACGACGACGACGGCGGATGGTGGCGCGGTCGATATCTATGCCCTGGAACGCGAGGCCCGGCACAAGGAACGAGTGCTCAAGGAGCAGCAGAGACGGGAGTCGGCTACGTCCAAGGGCAAGAGGGAGTTTGATCCGCCTGCTGGACCGAGGGGGAAGAGAGAGGGAAAGAGACGTGGTGGGGTTTTTTATGAGGATGAGCTTGAGGATGGGCGTGGGGAGAGGGAGAGGGAGAGTGCGAGATGGTAGTGTCATCGAAGGATGGGCGGGTGGTGCGAGAGGTGCCAGGTTGCGCATCGTGGCGGCTGGCGCTTAGCTGCGCCGGGGACGTTGGGGGATGGGTATAGAGAACAATGAGACAAGGGCGTGGAATCGGTGGTTCGCTCGTTATAGCTAGGCGCTGAGCTGCACCGCAGGATCGTCACTTGTGATCCATACAGAATCTCTCTCGCGAAGTATACGCCATACACACGTGAAGAGTGACGAATGGAAGCCCGGGTCTAAGCCTTCAGATAAGTTGATCAGAGCCGCTGTCATTTGACTTCATGAACAAGCCACTCGTAGCCGCAACCATCGATCCCCAGGTGAACCGCCTGTACCTAGCTACCCAACATCACCCCCACCCCTCTCAAAAACCCTCACACTCCCGTCCTGCGCAACATGATACAGAACCTCCATATCCCTGACCGCATCCACACCCTCTTCCCCCTGCTCATCCCAACCCCCTCCCCTAGCCACCCTAAGCACACCACTAACATCCCTCGCGACCCCCGTGTCCAAGCCCCTCGTACTCACCACCAACGACGCAGCATGTCCCTGACTCGCCACAAACGCCGCCGTCTCCTTCTCCAGCGGCGCGAAAGCGCCCGCTCCCCGCGCGGCCGTTTGCTGGGGCGAGAGGTAATCGGACCCGAGGAAGGCGGCCGGGTTCGCGGCGGAGATGAACGGTGTGTCTGCTTCTGTGACGAGGACCGTCGAATGGACTTTTTCGCGCAGGCTGAGGAGGAAGAAGCTCAGTTGGGGCGAGGGCGTGGGCGTTGTTGCGAGGAGGGTTGTCGGGCTGTCGAGGATTAGGAGGATTTTGTCGCTGGGTGCGGTCTGCAGGTTGGAGAGAGCGTGGATTATTGTTTCTGTTGCGTGCGTGAGGGAGGGAGAGGTGAGTGTCGTGCGGCCTTTTGTGCCTTGCAAGGGCGGCGGTTGTGCGCTGCTGGTCGGTGGAGTTGCTCGTGGGCTGCGGACTGCTGCTGCGGGCGTCCTTGTCGGCGCTGGCCCTCGTTGCGGTAGTACGACTGATCCCCTCATCGGAGCGGACTGTGATGTCTTGTGCTGCTCGGCACTCGATCCTGTGTTTCGGACGCCGGTTTCGCTGCCTCCTAGGTCGCCGAATAATCCTGTAAGGCCATCTACGAAAGCGAATCTTCCTTCGTTGGCTACCCGCGCAAGATCCAGTCCTGCTCCTCGTCTGGCTTCAGTGCGCCAGTATTCCCAATCTCGCATCCATGAGACGAGTAGTACTTTAGTCTCTCCACCTATAACGCCGCTTCCTGGTGTGTTTGTATGCAGCTCTTCTCCATCGCTCAGCGCCGAACTAATGAATCTCGAAACAAGCCAGTGCGGTGTCGCGTCCAGTACACCTGTGAGTAAGAGCAGCGAAGCTTCTGGCGGGAGATGGATCACTGATTGAAGGAGCGGCGGTATACGGTTCCGCGATCGAGTATTTGTTGACATTGTGAGGTACGGTGATCGTGGATGTACAATTTATTTTCGGCATGATGCGCGATGCAATTGGAGAATTGGAGGCAGAATGCGGGGGTGGATCAGATATTCTGCGGCCGGGTCACCCAACGTGCTCCGCCAAGAATTTGTGCTCGGCGCCTCCATATTGCAGTTCTTACCAAGCTGATATGGGCGAGACACCGAAACATTGACTATAAAACAAATCACCAAACCTCCCGATACAAAGATGGCAGAGACGATACAAACAGCCTCGTCACCAACGACGATGTCGCTCGACGACATGAAAGACCGCCTCAACGATCTATGGACACGATACCTCGAACACCTGGATCAATACGACAAAGCACAAAAGGAGCTCTCTACCCATCTATCCTCTGTAAGTGATCGTTCTTGAGTCCATGATTTTCCCGCGGATCCTGACGCGACGCAGGGGTTCTTTTCGCTCGCTCAAGCAAATTTCAATTCATCAAATCGCACTAGATATGGACAGGATTACTACGATGAGCGCATGCATGCGAGTCGTTTAGCATCCATCTCTGTAGATGATGACGGACGTGTGGAGTCCTTCTCGATAGTGAAAGCGGAAGCGCGGAGCGAAGACGCGAGGGCGGAGCATTTCGATGGTGTTGAGGTCAAGCAGCAGCAGCAGCCCACGCCACCCGGAACGCCGCCGGTGGAGACTTCATCTACGGAGTCGAAGACCAAGGACGGTGGAGCTGAGGAGGCAAAACCAGAGAAATCTGCAAAAGCAGAACAGACTGTGAAAGATCCGATCAGGTGGTTCGGGGTACTGGTGCCGCCGCAGCTACGATCGTGTCAAAACAGCTTCATCTCCACGGTGGAGGGACCGATATGCGAAGCCACGAACGCGGTTCGAGCGATGCGGGCGATCGAGGTCGGAATCAGGAAACTACGAAAGGACATCAAGAAGGCCGAGAAAGGCGCAAAGGAAGCATCTGTCGCATCGTAGCAGCATATATGATTGTAACATATTCTATATCTAAGCTCAATCCAGGGGGTATATGTGCAAACCAACTATTACAAATCTAAACAATTGCTCACGCGGGAACAGCCACGGGCTCGACCTTGGACGCACCGAATTCAGCAGCGAGGTCGTCGAGTCCAGTCTCTCCGATGCCGTCGAAGCCGCTGAAACCCTCCTCTACGACCCATTTCTGGGGTGTTTTGCAGAGGACTTCGCATGCTGATCCGACGATTAAGAGTCCCGGTGGTCTGCTGCCTTCCTCTTCGACCGCGGAGCATACGTATTCTAACGTCGATCGAATCACTCTCTGATCGGGACAACTTGCTCTCTCGACGACCGCACAAGGGGTTTCTTTGGGCCAGCTCTTTCCCTCTGCAACGAGGCTGTCGATCAGGGCGCCCAGACGGTGCAGCGCCATGAGGAAGACGACGGTCTGGTTTGGAAGATATTCCGGTGGGTTTGGTGCGGCGCCCTTCCTGCCTGTACCGGTGCAAACGAGTACCTGGTCGCTGACGGCGCGGTGTGTGACTGGGATCTTTGCGAACATTGGCGCGCTTAGAGCTGAGGTGATCCCTGGGAGCACTGTGACCTCGAAGCCTTCCTTTTGGAAGAAAGCATATTCTTCTGCTCCTCTACCGTAGAGGTATGGGTCACCCTGCTTCAAACGGAGAACAGTTTGACCTTGCTTCATGGCCGCAAGACCAACAGACAAAAGCTCCTCTTGCGCAGCCTCTGCGTTGCCAGGAAATTTACGCGCAATCTGGACGGGTGTTCGGCGTGGAATGAGGTCGAGTACCGCGGCTGGAACAAGCTTGTCTGCGAGAATGAGGTCTGCGCTGCGGATTGCCTTTATTGTCAGATTGGTCAACAGATCTGGATGGCCGGGTCCAGAACCAGCGAGGATGATCTTTCCCTTGCGGCTTCGGCGATCGACCAGGCCGGGGCTCAGGAGTGGTGTCGAGTTCATGATCGAGGCATATTGCGAGTTGGTTTCTTGCGTGTATGCCTGGAGGATATGGTCCACATCATCATCCGAGATTGCAGCCAACCGACGGAGTGGCCAGTACTCGCAGATTTGTGACAACCACCTCATCCGACGATGCTTCGCGGCTTCGATATCCGATGGAACGACGAGCTTGTTAAACGCAGCATTCTGTCCGACATCCTCCTCTTCCGCTTCGAGATCTAAGGCGTGGTCTTCCTCCCAGATCCGCCACCTCAACGTTCCAAGTCTTTCGACAGCTGGTCCGAGGTCTGAAGGCAGAGCAGACGCGATTTCTCGTCGAATGCGTGAGGCCATTTTGCAACCCTTTCCAGAGGTAGTTACGCCGATCTGGAGAGGGCCAGAAGTGTGGGTCGAAAGAAGGGTGAATGTGCAGAGATTTGGTGCATCTGCCACGTTGACAGGAATGCGTAGTTTTCGGCAAAGGGAGGATATCCTGGTGGCTAACGAGCTCTTCCCGCCAGATGTGACAAATACAGCATCGACGACATGGTCCACCTCCTCACGACCAAGTGTTGTCAGATCTGACTCTTGAAAGTCCCTCTTGATCCACTCGACTTTGCCTTCGTCGATCCTCTTCTCCAGACCATAGTGGATAGTAGCATTCTCCGGAACAATGACCTTGGCAATGGCCTTGACTTCAAGAGACTTGTTGCATCGTGCCCCAGCAAGTGGATTCGATCCGATGATGAGGTGGACGTGGTTTGTCGAGTCGACCGCAGTGAGGAGGGCGGGGTTCATGGTGGGGGATGTGTTTTGTAGAGGTAAAGAAAGTCCTGCTCACGAGCGCATGGCAGAATATATCAAGGAGTGACTGCTGTGACCAAATACACGCGCTATCTCGAATGTCGCGATATGAGGCAAAAGTATAAAATAATTATTGGTTCGATAAAGCTGCAGCAAACCCCGAAATGCCCGAAGTCGCTGATAACGCTGCAGAAACCTGGGGAAATGCCAAGTATAGCACGATCGCCGATCTGATTGCGGGCCGCTCCCAATGGAGATGCCTGATTTTATCCCTGCCGCGGAAATGGCAAACGCCGACACCAATCCATCACCAAATTCAAACTCAGCACGTTATCAGTCCGAGTTACGTACTGAGGGATTCAGTGATCCAGGGGGTCCAGTGTATGACAAGGTGTATAACGTTTTGCGCGACGAATAATTCAACGTAGTGTATAACGATTTCTACGGCTTGGTAACGCAGTAAGTCATGCGACAAGGAGTGCGACGTTGTTTGTGCTGAGATGGCTAATCATGTGTCTGCTGAAGTGTCTCTTGATGTGTTTGCAAAACTTGGAAGTGTCTAACCCATTCTTCTTGTGACCTAGTAGCCCATTCTTCTGGTGATCTAGCCCACGCTTCTCGATATCCTTGAGCGGTAAGATACGGTTGGGCATCGAGCGAACGTGCTATTGTAGGATGGTCTCGAGGATTGTCATAGAAGACAGCGCCGGCGGATATCAGAAGCTGAGTATGACCCTCATAAGTACCACGAAGTTCTGGTGGAATGGGGGTATTCTCATATGCAGCAAGGCTTTCGTCGGTGACCTGCAAGACCCAAGCCCCATTTTCTGCGAACGCGAAAAGAGTTCCGCGTGCCATCGGTCGTGATGTGGATTGTGAATCGTCCGTGTTGAGAGTATCACTCCCCGAGCTTGATCGCTGAATGTGGTTTTGTTGATGCTGGAACGAGTTTCGGACGGGTTGATGAGGAAACAGCTTGAAGATGATGTTAAGGAAATGGGCAGCATGCGCCGGGATATAAGTAGTAGTGTATGAGCCCATAAAAGCAAAGCTGAGATATATTGAGGGAGTTGATCCATGTTGAGAGAGTGGACTTACCGCTTGCTGACGATTTAAACTTGCGCGGCCTCGACACCAAGGTAATTCACGACAAAAGACCACTCGACGGGCCGACTACTCCATCAGGCTACTGACCTAACTAAAATGATCTTGTGTATCATGAATAACATGAGGCTCATTTCTCCAAGGCGCTACTTTACTTCTTACCCCTCTCCTCGATCCTGCGACATACCGCTTCCGTGACCTCTTTCGTGTTAGCCGTGCCACCCAGATCAGTCGTGCTAGTCCCGCTTTCGCAAACATCCTCGATCGCGGCCAACAGCTCCTCAGCAGCCGTCTCCTCGCCCAACCATCTAAGCATCTCTGAGGCGGTCCAGAATGTTCCGACGGGGTTAGCAACACCCTTTCCAGCAATATCGAAAGCAGAGCCATGAATCGGCTCGAACATGGACGGGTTCTCCCTCGTGGGGTCCAGATTCGACGTCGGCGCAATACCGATGGAGCCGGCAAGCGCAGCGGCCAGATCAGAGAGGATATCAGCGTGCTAGAAGCGTCAGCACAGCAAAAGCAATAACAGCGGATGAAGAAGAAGCACAAACCAAATTCGTAGCGACGATGGTGTCCAGACTCTTGGGCTGATTAACCATTCGCACAGTCATAGCGTCGACCAACATCTTATCAACCTTGACATCCGGGAACTCCTTGCCGACGTCCGCAGCGACCTCATCCCACATGACCATGCCGTTTCTCTGCGCGTTACTCTTCGTCACCACGGTCAGGTGCTTCTTGCGCAGCCGCGCCGTCTCGAATGCAAACCGCATGATGCGGTCCACGCAGTGCCGCGTGAAGATCGAAACCTCGGTCGCCGTTTCCCAGGCTGTACCGCGGTGCGACCGCCCTCCTTGACCCGCGTACTCGCCTTCACTGTTCTCACGGATGATCACCCAGTCCAGGTCGCCCGGGGCGCAGTTGCGTAGGGGTGAGGATGTGCCGCGGAAGACCTTTGTCGGCCGCACGTTCGCGTATTGTTGTAGCGGTTGGCAAATCGCGAGGCGCAGGCCCCACAGCGAGATGTGGTCTGGTACATCTACGTTTATGTTAGCAAAGCACGATGAATTGAGACGAAGTGGGATGGTGGTGCTTTACCGGGAGCGCCGACCGAGCCGAACAGAATTGCGTTGTGCTTCTTCAATTCGTCCAGGCCACCGTCAGGAATGTATTTTCCTGTCTTCTTGTATGTTTCTGACGACCAGTCGAAGTTCTCGAATGTCAATTCGAAGCCTTGGGTTTTGGCAATGGCTTTCAGCACTTCGACTCCGGCGCTGATGACTTCTGTGCCGATGCCGTCGCCCGGCATGCAGGCTATGCTGTATTTGCGCGGAGTTGCTAGAGACATGTCTTCTTGTGACTGGGAGGAAGAATAGGGAGAATTGGTATGCTGTTGTTCAGAAGGAAACAGGGTTGTGTATATTTATCCGGACGATAATTGGGGGTCGTAATGCAATTGGGGTTCCCCCACGTGGGGAGAGACGGAGAAGACATGCCGTGTGGGGAGTCCGCGCCAGTGGCTCAGTCGCCGTCAAACACCGACGGGACGTGATTGTCCTTGATATCAGTCTGTATGGTATGTGATGAATACAATCTATTTTACTCACGCGTCCGTCTATCGTCCCGTCCTCCATACAAGCACTGCACAAGCACTGCCCATTTACACCCACTTCATGATAATATCATCGGTCTGAGTGGTATCACCCATAACAAAATCATGCGTGCCTACTTTCTCAAGCCCGAACCTTCTGTAAAACCTATGAGCCTTGACGTTCTCCTCCCAGACCCCCAACCAGATCAGCGCCTTTTGACCGCTCGTCCTCTCCTTTGCTAGCTCGCCTTCGGCGTACTGCATGGCCCTTGCCATCAACACCTTGCCAGCACCGCATCCAAGATGGTCTTTTGAGACGTAGATGCGGTAGATCTCAATCCCGGGTACGTCGTTCGGAATGCAAGGCTCCGTTGAGCCCTTCCGTACTTGGACGAATCCGACCGGCGTGGGCAGTGTTGCGTCGCTCGATGATGGAAGTTCGGCGATGAAGAACTGATCCTGTGGGCTCTGAAGCTCTTTTGCAAAGTTGGTTTCTGTATATGTCGTTGACAGATAGTCGTCCAGGTGCTCTTTTGGCATCGAATGTCCGAAAGACGCTTCGAATGTTGCTGCACCCATCGATGCGATTGATGCCGCGTCTGAGGGTCTTCCTTCACGTACATCGACCTTCTGTGAAATTCTGGATGTGCTTGCTGCCATGACTGCAGAGGTGCTGTGAAATCGAAATGAAAAAAGTAAGAAGTGAATATAGCCAGAGCTGACGAAAAAGGGCGTATTCCTTCCTACAATGAAGATCCCGAAAGGTCCCTCGAAAACTGCTGATTGCTCTCGAGGACGCTGGAAATATCTTTCGACTTCCAAAAACGCTACCGTGACTCTTCTCAATCACACAATCATACTGCCACGGGTGGAATCTTCACGAGTCGTACGAAGGCTCATTTGGACGCAGGTGATTGGCCAATAAGGCCAGAAGCGCGGCAATGCGCCAAGATTCTCGTGCGAGATTGTCATGCGATCAATTTTTCCCTTCGATTCTAGAACGTAAAGTCGAGGTTTGACAAGCATAGGGCGTGAGTGACACATCAAAAGCGGCCGGATTTGCCGAGGATCGCTCAAGGAGCAAGAGCGAACATTTGCATGAGTCACCCGTCAGTAGGTCGTGTATAGTAAACTTATACATGAGACACAATTCCTTTCATTTCTCTTATTCATTTCAAAAGTTCAATCAAAATGTACCTCCGAGCAGTCCATTCGACGTTCCACCTCCCGACACTATACGACTTCATCAGGCGAAACGCACTAGGCCTCCTTACCACAACAATCGCGTCTGAAGAACACCCATTAATCCAAGCAAGCCATATCCCCTGGATAATCGACGAACCGAACTACTCCAATGACGGAGATGAAGACGCCTCAGCCCGCGAAGCCAAAGGTCTACCCCTCGGCGTACTGCGAGGCCACTTTTCTCGCGCAAATCCACAAGCGAAAGCCATCGTGGAAGCAGCACAGGCACTCGCCGGCTCGAAACCCGACGCAAATGGACGAACGCCCTTCCCTGACGGCCCTGTGACTCTTCCTGAAGAGGTCCTGGTCATGTTCACCGGCATCGAGCACTACGTGACGCCGAAATTCTACACGGCCACGAAACCCGCCACAGGCAGAGTGGTGCCGACGTGGAATTACGAAGCCGTGCAGGCTTATGGGAAGATTACCGTGTACCCCTCGACGACGTCCGTCGAGGCGGATCAGTTCCTTAGCAAAGCGATACAGGATCTGTCGCACCAGCAGGAATTCGCGATGGGCTATGATGGCCAGGAGGGCCGGCGGGGGGAGTGGCAAGTCACTGATGCGCCCGATAAGTTCATCGGCTTGCTGAAGAAGAGCATTGTTGGTGTAAGTATTGAGATCACGCGGCTTGGAGGCAAGTTCAAGATGAGTCAGGAGGTCAAGAAGGAGGATCGGGAGGGTGTTATTGAGGGCTTCGCGGCGATGGGAGAGGCGGAGATGAAGGATAGTGTGCAGAGGTGGGGCGAGAAGTCGTGATCAGGCGACATTATTGAATCTACAAAATTGTATGGAAGGTCAATATATGATGCTGTACGCTGTTGTCCTGTGTTTAAGCAGTGGATCAGCCAACAAAGACCAGTAGACTACCTGCACTTACTACCCAAACACAACGAGGAGTTTGCAGCGCAGCAGTGGAAGCCGTGGCTGCAGCGTGAGATGTGCCACCGGCAAAAGCCTTGGCTTGTGACTCCGTCTCGATCCTGACCACCCTACTCAACGTTTCTTGCATACGCAATCGCTCTTAGCGTCTCTGCTGTATCAATGATCCTGCGGTCGATGGTCTCGACCATGGCATGACGAGCCACGATTGGGGCATAGGTCGGGGCTCTAGTCTCGATACCAGGGAAGCAAGGAAATGCAACATCTTGAGGCGTGTCGGTAGGCTCAATCTGCTCCATCTCACTTCTGTCCAATGGTCCGCCTTTGTTCGGCCAGATGACTTTGTAGCTGTTGTTACAGATCTCGAGGCGAAGCTTGAGAACCAGTAATCGGCTGAAGATGATCCGGAGCCGTGATTCCCATTTGTCCATCGCGCCGATATCGAGCGGACCACAGCTCGGCAAGACAGGCGCGAGTTCGTCGACAAGTTTCATTGCTTCCGTAGACAGCTTCACTGCCTCGGCTTCGACGATGGTATCGAAGGTCGCAGGCACGGGCACTGCGTTGAATCGTGCATGGAGGTCTTGCGATGAAACTATTTCAACGTCAATGACTCGAAAGAAAGAGACACTCCAGGGTGATGGACTTACCGTAAGGAGCACTCACAACACGTTTGACGCTTTCGATGAGGCCCTCAAATTCGGGGAAGAACTTGACCGGCAAGTGTTCTCTCTCTGCTCCAGGAAGTAAAATGCATTGAATCATGGCGCCAATCATGGCACAGAGGACATTCTCTACAGCGAGGCTGCCGGCCCTTTGCAGTCTTGACTTACGCCAGTCTGTTTCCGAGCGCGCATCTGTGCTGAAGAGAGACAAGACGAGCTGGTTGACGAGCCGGTTGCTGCTTTGACCCATCAGGATCTGATGAGGGAAGAAATTGGTATTGGTCATGCGACAGATATCGTTTGAGAGCTTTTGGAGCTCGTCATAAGCTGACTTCATCAGGCCGTCGATGCCGTTATCGCTGATGCGTCCAATAGTGTTTGTCACTCTTTGTGCAACATGAGAGTGATGAGAGTTGGATAGGAAGTTGTGGTCACCGTGTTGTGCGGGGGGTCGGCTTGGAAAGACAGCATCGCCTCCGTCGAAAGCCATTTGGTAGGCGGAGGAAGGGGTTGACATGATTGAAGTCAAATTCGCAACATTGTGGCCTTGGTCGTCACCAGAGGTGGTCGGTGTCGAAGTTGCTCCACGATCAAAGGAATAGACGTCTGTAGAAGCGGATCTTCTTATCTTTACAACATCTTCTTCGCCTTGGGACCTCCTTCGCTTGGTGTGGGTTGTTGCCATAGTCGCTGCAGATGGGTGGCGGAACTTCCCATCTGAGCTTCGAAAGACCGTCGTTTCTCGTTGCAAGCCTTTGTGGTCTGTGTTGCCTCTGGTCGTCCTGCGTCCGCCATTGAAGACGATTTCCCTTTTCTTCTCACATAACATGGTACTCCCATGAATGAATATATTGTTACCATGAAATTTGTCTCCCTGGGTAGTGTATGATCTGTACAAGATGAGGGATCAGGACACTTGAACTGGAGACTCTGGAGTGCGCCCCTGAGTTGCTCTTCTGTTGATTCTGGCCCAGTCCATTGCTGTTTCATCATGGGTAACAGCAATCTGAGATTCTTGGCCTGAGTGTTTTCGGAAGGAAATGGGCTTCCTCTAGCCAAACACTCATCGATTAAGCGCAAGGCGCATGCTCGCCTGACCCACTGAACTTCCTGGGCACTCTGCGGATTCGTCATGGCTCTCGTGATAACGTGAATGGACAGAAAACGGTGAAATTGTGGGAACGAAAAGGAACAAGGAGAGTAGGAGCAGAGCTCTTGTAGTATACTACCGTGAAGCGCCATAGTTCACGATCTTTGGGTGTGAACAGACAGCGCGACGGCTGGAAACCACGCGCGACGGCTGGAACCCACGCGCGACGGCTGGAACCCACACGATGACCTGGGCAGACCGGATAGTCAAGACATGCATGATCGATCGGTCGGTCGGTCAGTTGCGTGCAAACACGCATGAAACATGGTGCATGTGCTACGACACAAAAATAAGTCAAGAGCCAGTTGCCGTACCTGCAGGCCGCAGTGTTACACAGTCCACGTAGCTGCCTGCAGCTCGACGCGAGGAAACCGCAGTCTTGGCGTCCGGCACAACGTCACCTGCATCAGTAATATATACATGTAGTCAAGCGATTGCCCATCGCTACCATGCTTTATGCTACTTGCCGCTCTTTGCAACCACGCTGTTTGGCCTGTGGTGTCTATCAGCATGGTACGCTATCTATGCAGGTCTCTGTCAGCCATCCTGCCTCTGCGACCCGGTCTCGTGGTTGCGGTTCCTATTGGTCGCTCGTGTTGTCTCTTTTCGATCTGTCAGTTTGTGAGAGACGTGTTCGACGTGTCCTCTGAACCGAGAATGCCGTTTGCGAACAGTCCTCACTGCCTCAGTCAGTTTCTGGAAGAGGTCCGTCAATGTAAGTATGCCAATCTCATCGTTCTCACTGTCTTCTTTCTCCTCCTGACGGAGCTCGTTCCTAAATGATCTTTTGAATTCTTTTGCCTTCTTGTCTTGTGCTTCATCACACGCCGAATCGATCCTTCGACCTTTACCGATCTCACCGTCTGCTCTTTCGTGCGCCATGTCAGATCGTGCGTCTTTCCACGCCCAACAGTCAATCTTCACTGCACCAAATTGTACTCTATCCGTATCCATCGATCTTGGATATACGACAACATCGATCGTTATACGAGGTAGCCGTCCAGATCATCAGGGGCAATCATGGCCAGTTTATCATGTACCTGACACTGCCCGTGAGCCATCAAAGATGGCATACGAACCACCACCGAGTGGACAGCCCGTTTTTGGTGTGGACGTCAGCACGACAATCAAGCACGGCATAGTGGCAGAAGATTCAGTCCGCCATCACCCAAAAGCTCTGCTTGTCGATCGCTATGGCGCCCTCGCCAACAGCTCATATGAGCTTGACGCCAAAGAGCGAGCTGGAGGAGATAATGCGAGGCAATTGCTATTGGATATTCTCAAGGAACTAATCCGAAGAGCAAGAGTGCAATGCAAGAAGCTGCCCTACTGGACCGATCAGCCGGATCGCGAGGCTTCCTTCGATACCATGAGGGTCCACATCAATTTCGCCGTTCCACGTGGATTACTGTGGGACCAACATCTCTCCTTGCTGTCTGTCGCACGGCAATTGGGCCATACGCTGTCCTTGTATTGGGAGTCTGATGCTGCAGCCGAGGCATTCATCCAATCCAAGAAGGATGGACGAACAACATTCTCCTCCTTATTGAGGAACGGCGCGAGCGTAAGCCTGTCATGGCGATTATGAGAACGTTGATACTGATATTCTTTCGCTCATAGAATGGTACTATCATGCTGATGCTAGATCAAGGCGGCTTGACAGCAGTACGTACACTCTCGAAGCAAGACACTCAGCGATGATTGAAATAATGCAGGACTTGAGCGTTTTTAGAATTCACGACGACTTCCAAGGAGCATTCGATTACAGTGCGATCGGACCGCCGGAAGGCATGTCAATTTATTCTCCTTCGTCATCAGAATCTTACTCGTTCTAGGTGTCACATCTGGTATGCACGAAGTCAATACCAGATGTCTTGAGATAGTGATGAGTCGTCCGATGCGATATGTGCAACTCAAAGGAGCGAGTGTCAGGGACTATACACAACTGAAGGCTGCACTGAATCTCGAAACTGCTGGTGACGAAGCTTGGTTTCATGCTAAGTTCCTCGACAAGTTTGAGGAAGCCAAAATTCATTCAGACAATGCACCCTCGATGGATCCACCATCTCTTGACTCGGACTCGGTCACAGATTTACGCTTCTCGCTCTTCGGTCGGAAAATTCCTGGGCAGGTCAAAGAATACGTCGAAGTGACCATCCCACTGTCTGTATCTCTTGATGGGACCTGACTGGTTGATCATTAATGTTCTCTTAGGTCAGATCTCAAGACATGGTATGATGAGATCCTGAACCAGGTACTCGGGATGCTAAGGAACCGACTGCAAGCCCTGCGTGCTAGAGCTCAGCTGCCTCAGGGCCGGCCAGTTGTATGTTTCTCTATTATTTGTCCAACTTTGACTGACAGCGACAGATTCTCATGCTTGTCAGCCCCTCCGGATGCAATCGGTATGTCCAGCAGTTCTACGAAGAACGACTTCGCGAGTACAACGTCAAGGTAGAGGCTGATCCACAAGCCGCCAATCTGAGAGAGTGTGTATCACCTTTGTTCGTGCCAATTTATCACTAATGTCAGTAGCGCCTCCCCAGTTGCTCGCGGTTTGGACATTTTGGCGGCCAAAAAGGCTGAGCCCATTCCCTTCCCTCTGGACCACATGGCTATCGGGGTTGAGACTGACGAAGATTACGATGCAAAGCTACATCCTGAGGCTGTTGTACCCGAGAAGCCTTATCGGGGCAAATCGCTTGATGCACCGCTACGGGAGACGTGGATTTCACGAACTGATGGCAAACTAACCATCTCTCATATCTTTGGTGCCATCAAACCTGGCGAGACGGTCATACGACTTCGTGAGGTGACCAGAGCGCAGGAGCATATCCGAATCAGAGTCATCTGTCGAAAAGGGGATGGTCTCCAAAACATCTACCAGCCTCATCAGTTCACGATGGGGTTTCTGGATGGCAAGGAAGTGTTCAAGGAAGATTTCTGTGCGGTCAAAGTTCTCTACTGTCCTATCCCTAGGGCTGGACAACCGGGCTATGCTCCATCTAAGCCTGTGAGATATACTGCAATTCGTGTCGTCGGCGAAGGGCAAGATGCACAAATAGGTGCGAAAGTTGTCTCAGAAGCACAGAGTCAGTATCCGAGTATGTCAAAACGATCAATACTTCATGTCCTCATGTTGACAATTTTTCACAGATGAGATCAAGTTCGCCGAGCATGAGATGGAACGACTATTTTGTGATGATCCTCGCATTTCTGGTCTCCCCACCCCCGGCCCAGGTCCACACGTTAACAACCGAAGTGCTTCAAGCACAGGCATTGAGCATCCTTACTCTACACGAAGCCGAGGGCAAACTTCACTTGGATTACATCTGGATCACACGGCGTTAGGTCGCAAGAGGGTCGCTTCCCGGCCAGAAGCTCAGCAGAACGCACAAGCTCCGGCCCCGAAGAAGAGAGCTACTCAGGTCAGTATCGTCCCGAGCAGGAGTTTTACGTATCGGACCAGGTAACTGACAACGCACAGGCAAATACGAATTCGACGACTCGCACTGAATCAGCGCCAGTCATCACCAGGGCTCCAGACGGTCCAAGGCAGGACCACGATGCGGATCAAAGCATGGTCTCCAAAGCCGAATCGCTGCTAGAAAGCGCCACAGGACCATCAGTGACTGAGGCGAGACCCACTCCAACTCTTCCATCGGAAAGCGTGACAGTCCCTTCCCAGTGGTACTATGGCGTCAACCCTTCACCTCTGCGCAGTATCGAACCTGGTGGGCAACGAAGTGGTCTGGTGCAGAGGACTGCAAGACGAGGTACGGGCGGAAGTCGTTTCAATGTCACTACGGCTCGACACCGCTCGCAGGGAAATGGACGACAAGATTCGTCCTCTTCTGTATCTTCGTCTTCGTCTTCGAACTCATCGCTGTATTGCGCATGATGATGAGTGAACAGGGAAGGTGAACGAGGGGAAGATGAAGGAGCAGGACGAGATGGAGGAGCAATCATACTTAGCGAGACACGGTTCGGAATTTGACTGAGAGATATGATCGTTGAGATACCCCTGAAGCCAGACTAGTCCTATCACAATCATTGATGATCTGCCAGTCGTCATTTCCCAAGTCTCCTTGTGTAAATTGCGTCCAGGGATACCTCTTTTATCTAGGACAGGGCGCATCTACAGGAAAATATGTCGAAGGTGGTGGGGTCGGGTCATGCGACAGCCCCATCGTGACAGCTCCATCGTGACAGCCCCGGCGTGATCAAACATGAAGGCGATAGAAAGTAACTATTGTAGTACAAGACGTGCAAACATAGAGCTTGTAACAATAGGACTGTGGCCAATACTGTGAAGTAATGCGATGGGACCATATCGTGAAACATTAAAGCGGTAGACAGCCTGGAGTATGGATGTACTGCATGTGAATATCTATGATATAGGCTTTTTGGTAGCGGGCCGTACGGCAGCTAGCACAACAGTCTCCACCCCCACATTTCCAGACGTCTGGTTACATCATCCGAACGATCGCCGAAGACTTTCTAGAAGACTGGACCCTAACGATTGCTAAGCAACTCGACTTAGTGGGGCTCCAAAACATCATGTCTATACGGAAAGCAATCCCTCGTTCTTCAACTGTTCTCATAATAATACATTTCCTGTCAATTGAATAAATCAAGTATACACATTCATAATGGCGTCAAACCAAGCAGCTTGGATCACCGGCAAGAAGGCCGTCCCTCTCAAGGTCAGCGAGGCTCCTGTACCAAAGCCCGCGGCCGACGAGATCATCATCGACAACAAGGCCGTGGCCATTAACCCTGTCGACTGGAAGATCCAGGTAGGTTACCAGTCCTGGAGCACGAGAAGTAAGACTGATGTGGTCCACAGTATGGGGGCTTTTACGTTGAGAACTTCCCAAATATCCTCGGCCAGGACGCCGCCGGAGAGGTCCTTGAGGTCGGCTCCGATGTCAAGAACTTCAAGAAGGGCGACCGTGTCATTGCGTAAGTTGTGTCTGAAGAGATGACAGCCCGATTACTGAATATTTCACAGCCACTGCTTGGGCTTGATGGGAAACCCAGCACACTCCGCCTTCCAGTCCCTCGTTGCAGTCCCAGAGCGCTGCTGTGCCATAATTCCATCCGGCACATCCTTCACCGACGCCGTCGTGCTCCCGCTCGCCATCTCGACCGCCGCCGCCGGTCTCTACCAAAAGACCTACCTTGAGCTGCCTCACCCAGTCGTCTCCTCCGGCGGCCCTCAGCCATCGAACAAGACCATCATCGTCTGGGGCGGTTCCTCGTCCGTCGGCACAGTCGCGATCCAGCTCGCGCGCGCCTCTGGCGTCGAAGTCATCACGACCGCATCCAAGCACAACCACGACTACTGCCAGTCCCTGGGCGCCAGCAAGGTCTTCGACCACTCCTCGCCATCCGTCGTCGAGGACATCGTCAAAGCGATCAAGGACAGCGGCAAGCACCTCGCCGGTATCTACGACAGCATCTCGTACGAGTCGTCGGTCAAGGCGTGTAGCTCGATCCTGGAGCAGGCCGGCGGCGACAAGAAGCTCGCTCTCGTTCTGCCTGGTAGTGACTCACACGCCGGTAAGGATGTCGACGCCAAGGCCGTCTTTGCCATCACCGTCTTCACGGAGCACAAGGAAGTCGGGCAGGCTGTGTGGGGCAAGTTCGTGCCTGAGGCGCTAAAGTCTGGGGCGCTGAAGCCGCTGCCTGAGGCGTTGATCGTTGGCAAGGGACTCGAAAGCGTGCAGGCTGGTATGGATAAGAATAAGGAAGGTGTCAGCGCGAAGAAGGTCGTTATCGATCTCGCATAGATCGATTTGATGAAATGGAATATGAATACAAAGTCCAACAGACGGCAATTCGAACACCGTAATATCAATTTGGACCCTCATTCACAGACTCTAATCAAAAAGGTTCTCCCTTCTGCTCTACGTTCTGCTCGCCGCGCTACCCTCGCCCTCGCTCGGTCTTTTGGACCGCTTCTTGCCTGCTTTCCGCGACGCCGAACTGGGCAACTCCCCGGTGGCTGACTATGTCCCTTAGTGGACCTTACTATGGACCGCTTCAGAGCCATGGTCTTCTTCACCTTCTTTGCCTGCGTCTCCGACCATTCAGAGCCACGGTATTCTTCAACTTCTCCGCCTACATCTCCGACCCCTCTTCGGACTTGACCTCCGCCCTCTTTGTCGGTCCATCCTCTGCTGACATCTCTGCCGCCCTTGCCGCTGTGCCAGCTGTCGCGCCTGCTGTACCCCCTTCTACCAGCTCGACCAGCAGATTGTTGGCGACAGAGGGGGGCGAAAAGAGAGACCAGGTTAGGAGCAGGTCGAAGAAGTCGTTGACGACAGATGGGGACGAAAAGAGGGACCAGGTTGTGGGCAGGTTGAAGAAGTCGTTGGCGATAGAGGGGGGGTAAGAAGAGAGACTAGGTGAGGGGCAGGTTTGGCGATAGAGGAGAGTAAGAAGAGAGCCCAGATTAGAGGCAGGTCCAAGAAGTGTGTTCCTACCTTTAACGCTCGAGTCTGTCTCACACTTTTTGCCAGATCTCCACTGCCGTCGGAAGTAGCTCGTTATGTCGGTCTGTTCGACGGAGGAAACGTATTCGCTGCGGTGAGGGATGGTGACAGAGGCGAGTCACACGATATCTTGGAAGTCTTGACATCACGAGGCAAGACATGTGATCGATGGATGCAACGATGGCTAGTAAATGCATCAGACTTTGGTGCGGATGTCTGATTCTCGAGATCCAATTATTCGTTACTTGTTTCTACTGTACAATGCTTCCGCCGCCGGGTTCCTGAGAGACATCGTCAGAGTCGGTCTGCACGTTCGCTGTGTTGGGTCCATGAGGAACAACCTCAACCCTGGTCTACACATCCAATTCATCAGGTATGTGCGAGACGTCGTCACAGCTGATCTGCACATTCGCGGCATTATCGAGAATCGTCATGAAGTCCAACGACGTTTTTGTGGGTTATCGATATGTTGTGCAAAGAGCAAATCGTAATCGTCCGTTTGCTCTGTTGGAGTAGACGCGTCCTATACGTTTCTTTGCTGATGGCGGTATTGTGCTCCCATGTCTCGTCTCAATTGCTCCTGCAACTGCGCATCGTCCACGCCATGATCCACGTACGCCTGCTGATCTGCGCCCGCCGACACATGAGGGTGATGCATACTATAATCATGATGAACCATTGTCGGGTCGTGGTGGGCGTATGCTTGCATGTCGTAGTGTTGCTGAGGAGCAGCATACGCATGCATTTGATGTTGCGCAACTGCATGGTTCGCGAACTGCTGCTCGGCGACCGCCTGTTGCCGCATTCCTTCCATTATTTGAGGATCTACCGGCATCTGCATGTGATAATCGTAAGCCCGCATGTCTGCCATTGGCATGGGCTGTTGCTCTTGCGGATCTGGATGAATATTCGGGTTTAGAGATCCGAGTGGGACCTGATGTGTCGGTTGCGGCTGGACGCTGGCCGCTTGTAGAGTCGCAGCCGATGCAGTGACATTACCACGATCGTCTGCTGAAGGTATCTTCTGTTCCAAACCTTGCTCGACAGGCGAATGTTCAGTCTTGGGCGCCTTCGCAGGCCGTGAAGCAGCTTCCTTGCATTCGGTGCAGTTGCGGATAGCTGCACTGACCGTCTCCTTGATTCTTACCCAATGATACTTTTCCGCGATCGTGGCAGTTGTCTTGTTGATGCCTCCATGATACTGTGAGTGGACCTTGAATGCAATCTCATACTGCTTGTTCGGATCGCTCACTACTTCCTTGTCTTTTAGCATGAGCTTCTCTTCCTCATCGTCTGTCGCTGGTATTATTCGGTAATGGGCGCTCGCACTTCTCAGGCGGCTCTTCTCTGCTCTGTCGGCGCCTGTCGGATATTGATTTGTCTTGAGATAGAACCTGATTTTGTCAAAGCGTTCTTCTTGGAGATATTCCTCGGGTTCCACATGGAGATCTCTGCCGAAGATGATGGCGTCGACTAATCGATCGGGAAATGACTTGAGGTTACCGCAACCTTTGACCTTGCCAACTCTCTTGAAACCCAGAGCATCCCATATCCGTACGGAAGCAACGTTGGTTTCGTAGACAAGATTGAATATCGAGTATGTATAGCCCTTGACGAGTCAGTGTTGGATGCGGACATGAAGTAGGGCGGTCTTACCAGTCTCGGCGCGTACTCAAGGTAGCACTCTCCCATCAACCTGCCAACACCTCTACCTCTCGCTTTATCCGAGACCAGAAACCCACCATTGCAAACGTGACTTGATCGTCCTGGGTAGTTTGGCTTGATGTAGAAGCTGCCCAAGCATAACTTGGACCAGTCTGCACCCTCCTGCTCCATGCGCCAGATCTGTTGACCGTCCTCAATTTCTCCCAAGAACATTACCACGCCAAAGTTGCCAAACCAGTACGGCGCGAACCTGTCGACGCTGAACTCCTCGATCATTGGGTATGTGTCTCCTTGTTCGATCTCTCGATTCATCAATGCGCACAAGTAGGCGGTCAACTTCTTGGGTACAGACTCTGGTGATGTGAAGGGAATGAGTGTCGTGTTTGTCAGGCGGTCTCGGAGGGTGACTACTCGAGGTACAACATCTGCTGGTGGTGGAGCGTATGGAGTCGGGTAGGGAGCTTCTCCGGACGTTCTGTAGACCGTAGGTGTATGAGGGTCATCCAGCACTGCAGGCATGGTTGCGGTGTTTCAACAATGACAAGAACTGCGGAAGTATTCAGTATGCAATTGATGTGCAATAGAGCTCCAGTGACATGAATTGAACAGTGTCAAGGTACGAGCCGATCGCGTTGATGTCCATCCATGTCATGGCTGTCACGGTAAGGAAGGTTGGCGGTCTTCCCGGTGTAGCAATTGGATTATGGTTTTTACTCACTTTGATAAAGAGATATGTCGTTTGATACAGTTGACGGTTCATCAGTATATCTGATACCGCGGCCGGAAGTTGGAGGACGACTAGAGGAGGTGAAGTCGATGTTCGGATCGACATGTGCCTTTTCCATGCCATCGGTCGGGTCGGCGTGCAGTGCCCCGCCAGCTTTTCCCCTCATCCCCAATTCGTGACGGCTTCGGCCTTGGCATCGCACCTTCTTTGCACTTCATGCGATGGATATTCCAGTGTCGATATCGACGAAAAAGATGTTCGTCCAAAGAAGTCAGAGGACAAAAGCTTGTCGACCGGGAATCAGGCTGCGAATGGTCCGACGGTCTCTTTTGATTGTGCTGCAGGTAAGCCAAATATATAGGCAAGTGCGACCCACGAGAACCGCGCAGTTTCCCCGCCATCCTCCATTGTTTGTCATACTTCAACGATTCAAACTTCTTAAGCATTCCCGCACACCCGTCTGCACCATGATCCCGCTCCCACCAGACTGACTGGGGCCGCGACGAATGACTCCGAAACGCAAACGCAATCACCCCGATGTCAGAGAGACGAGCTCAATGCCGGTCGCGATCAGCACCGAACACTCCCCAACACCGCGAGAAGCAGACAGCCCTCGAACACAGGTCGCCGAACGCTTTGAAACCCTCGACATAGCCAATGCACCGGCAGTCGCTGCCACGCGACATCAGAGCCCGTCCAGTCTAGCAGCGACAAGGAAGCGCATGAAACGGGATGGAGACGGAGATACACAAACACCAGAAGGCTCACCAATAAAACGGCGGCGCAAAGTAGATGAAGTGGCAGAGACGCCCGGCGCATATCAATCAGCTCGCTCATCGCCCCCAGTGTCACCTACTCGACAGAATGCGCCATCTACTGCATCACCGGATATACCACAAGATCCATCGACTTCTCTGCCTCGAACTCCCAACACCTCACCCAAAAACACCACCTCCCATCTTGGTCCCGATGTCGGCTTGGAAACAGTGAACACATCCTCCACGACCCCGAAAGTACCGCGCATGATCACGAAGACACTCTCCCCCTCTCTCGTACCTCCAATAATCGGCGACGATGAGCCATCTTCATCACCTTCCGCTCTGACATGGCAAGACGACGAAATTACGGGTCACGAGATCGACGCTTCAGCCGACGATGACGGTGAGGGTATCAACGGGATAGGCTTCAAACCTACTGCAGCAATGGCCGAGGCAAGAAGTGCTAGGCGGAAACAGCAGGTCGATCAGTGGCGGGCCCGAGAAGCCAGGGAGGCAAGAGCAAGAAGGATAGAGAAAAGAAAGGGTATTGGAGGGTCGGGCAGTCTGCGATCCAAGAATGATGCCAGCGGTTTTGGAGCGAAACGGGCGGTGAGATTCTTGGATGCGGATAATACCAAACCTTGATCTACCACGCTTCACACGGCTTTGGTCGTGGTTCATGATTCTCATTCGGGACTTCTGCTATGGCGGTATGTTGCTTTCCCTCACTTCTCACTCATCATAAAGATACCCCATAGCATTTGCATCTCATTCTCCACCCGCCCTTTCTCACGCGTACGATCAAGGTCGATCGTTTTACCTATATGAAAGCTAGCATCGAAATCGCGGTCTGGTCTGCACCGGTCAGGCGAGGGATTCCTCCGTTCCTTTTGAATTCGTTCTCTGCTTTGGTCCACTGGGCTTTGGTACGGATCTCCACGTTTTCGCGGACGACGTAGCTTCCAAATGCCTGGAAGTTTTGGGAGCAGCAAGGCTTGACCGGGCGCTTCCACTCTCCTCCCGGATATTCAGGTGGCGGTTCATTCCAGACGTCTCGAATGATGTGGTTGACTGGGCACATCATGTACTGCGTGCCCTTGATGCACTTGACGATGTATTCGGGAGAAATCTCTGCAGGCCTGTTTCGCCTGTTTCTCTTGATGTCTGTCTTGATCTCCCTCTCCAACTGCTTGGACAAGGCGGCAGTGGTCGCCTCGAGGCCCTGGCGGGTAAGACCTTGTTGGGTAGGGTAAATATATTCCTGGATCAACGAAGCAGTGTCTTCTTTGAATTTGGCAGCTGCTGCTTTTGCTTCAGCTTTGTTGACACGTGCTGGTTGGATGTCAGGAAATTTGCTTCACAATCGACGAAGTGACCTACGCTTGGGAGTCTTTGCATCCTTCTTTGCTGCCTTGGGCTCGGTGAGATCTTCTGTTGTTTGGTCAGTACTTCAGTCGATCAACAAAGCGGCCAGCAACAGGGCTTCACTCTTCGCGGTGCCACGATGATGGCGAGAGACAGCGGTGGAGCTCTGCTCAGCCTTCTTGGTGGAGCTCTCGGTGGTCATGATGAGTGAGGCAATGATCGAAACAATGGAAAGGTTGTTTTGCTGGACGGCAGCCTGAGGCGGTTTTTCCGGTCGGAGAAGTGCTGTTACGGAGATTTTCAGGGCGGTCAGGGAGCTTTCGGGAACGTTCCTCAGGGAGCTTCAGGATTCTTCAGTGAGCTTCAGGATTGTTAGGGAGGCGCCGAAGGATCTCGATGAGTGAGATGAGAGAGAGAAGGAGCAAAGATTGCGGCAGCGGTCCTTATAAAGGTCAGCAATATCACGGTCACGTGACCATGTGAACATGATTCGAAAACGACAGTGCGCGGAATGAAGGTGTAGCAAACGCAGTGAAGCTTCAGCGAAAGACATGAGGTGATGAAGACCCACCTCGAAGCACTGAAATGTCCAAGAAGGAGAATGAAGCACTCCTGGACGGTATTCATAGGAGGAACCGAGAAAAGTGGTGAATGCCCAAGTAGGTTCAAGGTATGAGCCACTTTCTCAGTATTGCCCTTCGGATACCCTCTCGAATTGCATAAAAGCAGTCCGTGGCTTACAATTGACATTCACAGTCAATGGCAAAATCATTTGACCTCTCCTCAGAGGTAGATACCGTTTTCCTACCGCCTCACCGCTGCACGCTATCCAGAAGCGTACGTACTCCATGTATCCACTACGCGTCAAGAGCCAAAGCTCAGCATCTCTCAAATCTCCATCCTCAGCGCTTGCATAACCTTCTCGACATCAGGAAGTGGAACTTCCCCCTCTCTGTCCTCGTCGTAATCAAACCACCATTCCATCTGCTGCTCATACCACTCGACGCAACACTCCAGGCAAGGGTGCATGCTCGACAATTTCCTCACTTTTTCATGGGACTGAACAGGACACTCAGCTTGCACCACCTGCTTGAGACGACGCAAGGTGTTGACTTCCTCTCTGGTCGAGGGCTTGACGAGTTCGCCCCTATTGACCGCTACTTCTTTGCCGTCGTCAGTGAGATCGTCATGGCGACGAAAAAGCCAACTTACCTTGATCGACGACGCGCTCTGCGACGCGCGAGAAGTCGATGAGTTTGCCGCTGAGTTCGCGTTCTGTCTCTTCTGCATTGGCGGCCTCGAGCATGGCTTCTGAGAAGGAATTAGTCGGGCTACTGACTGCGACAGTGGGTCGATTACTCGCCTTTGACAGCTATGTTGCGACGGCGGCTTTCCTTTCTCTTCGCCTTCTGTTCCTCGGTAAGAGGTTCTTGTAAAACATTAGCGGATGAGCTTCAGTAAGGCTGGGGATCTTACTTCTGACTGAAGCGCGTTCGGGGCCAGAACGGGCGGTCGAGCCTTCAAGATTGTTCATTCTTGCCCCCTCCTCCTTCTCTAACTTCTCGGCTAGAGCCTCCTCGAAGAATTTCCCAGCTTCCTTCAGTTTCTCGGCCTCTTTGAGGGCGCGTCTGATCTGCTCCATGATAGTGACCGTTGAGTGGAAAGAGCGGAAGTCGTCAGAAGGGATTGAGGCAGGAAGCTGAGAGGCGTGATGTTTGAGAAAGGAACCAGATTGATATATGAGCACGTGTTCACTTAGGCAGCAGCTTCGTCCGCTAACATTCACCTGGAACTTTAGGGGGATTCCTCACTTGATCCTGGCTACGTCGCACGGGATTGGACACAATTGATAGACCTGATCGAGAGTATTCTGATTCCTATTGCATGCACCTCCTATCGTATGCAATATCTGTTCATTCCCACATTTCAAAAGGCCATCTCCACATGCAGTGCACCATGAAAGTCAGGTCCTCCTGAGTAGTCTTGTCGTCAGGGTCGAAGGGGTTGTAATCAGACCAGACCTGCTGGAACCTCTCCCACGTGGCGCAGCATTCGGGACGAGGGTCTTGTACCTGTCCACTGACTGTGTGGTTAGGACAGAAGTGTTTGCTGAGGTCGTTGGCGTCGGAGGTTGGCTCTGTCTCGTGACACTCTTTGTCGATGTCTGTAAGAAACCCTGGCATTCTGTCATTGAGCGGTTTGCTCCACTGGTGGTTGGAGACGTCCTTCCGACGGCCAAGGAATGGCAGTGATACGGCAGTGAAGGCAGTCTCTTCCTCCTCGGCAGTCTGCCATTGTTGCTCTGCACACAGCTTTTGCTCAATGTGTTTGACGAGGCGAGCATATTGCTGGAAGTAGCTGATGCGATGCCAGATATGATAATGCAGCAGGAAATGGACGAAACAAACTTGCAGAGCTTAGTAGATGACCTGATCTAGTAAAAGGTGGAACTTACTCTTACTCCGACGACGGCGATGGCGAGATACAGCAGTTGAGACCTTGTGCGCTTTCTTGTTGGAGATTTTGGTCGTCATTGTGATGGAGATCGAGAGTGGTAGATATTCGAATCACAGAATTCCATGGTGGCCCTCTTATACATGTAGTGTGAACGCACTTCTGCGTGAATGGTGTGATGTGAAAAGTGAAATTCAAAGACAAACGGCCGTTCACCTGCAAGACTGCGACATCCTCCATGAAGCGTGGTGAGACAAACAATTCCAGGCTCCAAGGCTGTATGAAAACGTAAAAGAAAGCTGACAATTGATACAGGGTATCGAACGTGTTTACTTACTACTCCAGATCCAACCAGATCGAGCAAATCCCAAGGTATATATGTGCCCAAATATTAACAAATAACCCAAAACCAGCCCAGCTGATGATATATCCAGAAGACAAACCCACGCACAACGCTCACCAACACCTCAGACTGGCAAAGAAACCCTTCTTCTTCTCCGGCTGTTCGCTCTTCTCCTTCTCACCATAGAACCCACTGACATCACCATTGGGATTCGTATTCCTCGTCTCGGTCCTCGCGACCGGCGTCGACGCACCAGGCAACGGCTGCCTGAGGCCCTGCGCATGCATCCTCCTCGCCTCGACAACGCGCTTCACGACCGCCGAGATGGTCTCCTCGATATTGACCATTTCGCGCGCGCTCGTCTCCATGAACCCGTAGCCTCTGCTCTTGGACCACTCGAGCGCCTCGCGCGCCTGCACCTGGCGCTGGCTCTGCAGATCGCATTTGTTGCCCAGGATCATCAGGGCGGGCCAGCACTCGCCGGCCTCTTGCCGGTTCTGGCACTCGACGTCGATCAGCTCGGTGAAGTAGGCTAGTTGCTGCAGGGAGGAGGAGGACGTGATGTCGTACACGAGCAGGAAGGCGTCGCTGTGCATGTTTGCTGCTGACCACATGCTGCGGTATTCTTCCTGCCCAGCCGTGTCTGTTATGCCGATGTTGTAGGTCGTGCCGTCGATGGTGCGGGTTACGCTGTAGCTGTCTTCGATTGTTGGGTCGTATTCGTGTGTCCATTGGCCGCGCACGATGCGCAGGGTTATTGAGGATTTACCTGAGGATGTTAGAGAGGTATTGTGTGTATGGGAGGTTACTTACCGCATCCACCATCGCCGCAAATGGTAATAGTAATCGGTGTCGCCATTACTGCTGTATGTGGAGGTGCTCGCGGAGAGGAGGAGATGAGGAGGTGGGTGTCAGAATCTGCGAAAGCGTAGAGGTCTACGTTGGTGGTGGTACAATTTTCAAGGCTGTTGGTAACGCAGAAAGGAAAGGTGGTGCTACAATGAATTGAGGAGTACAAGGTAATTCTGCGAAGGATGTCTGGTTCATAAAATTAGACCGTGGTCCCCAGATCTGCGGTGTTGGTAATTTACGAAGTATCAAGTACATTGCAACCCCCCCAGCCTCCCCATAAAAATGACGATCCGGGACTTGTCACATGCAACTGTGAACGCCCGTTGAACCTACTGAACTTGCCGATAAACGGTCTTCTCAATCCGGCATCATGATAATTCATGGAAGCCGTTTGTAAAGACGATAGAGGAATTCTCACCTTCAAACAGCGTGGCCAAGTGGAGAAACGTATATTCATGTATTCATATCAAATCTGCGTCAGGTGGTAAAAGCCTCGCACGCCCGACCTCGGTGCAAGGAGAAGCAAGAAAGAGAGGGTATATCGCTACATCTAAAACGCCCTGATATGTCCAGTACGCAGTCGCATAGGCTCCGACTTTTGTCGACGAAAAGCTCTGTCGATGTGGCGAGGAGAAGAGTTCCTTTCAATCCCATTCTTTTCCCAATGCTTCCGGCTCCAGTATATGCTAATGCGTGTCTTTCGTGTCTGTTATTTGTTCGTGTCATTACAATTTTGTACGTCTGTTTTGTATGTGAAAAGTCGTCAAGTGCAATGTTTCGTTCTCCTCCACTCTGCCGCATTCATTGTTGTTCTCGCCCAAAGCGATAATGTGCCATTCAAAACCTTCCTCCCATTTCGCCATTATCTAGCGCTCTTGGTCTATCTCTTTCTATGGCGCCAGAGTTCACCAGATATGCCCCGCTCTGGCGTCGCAGTTGTCGCGCAGGCTGATCGAAACCACGCTCTTTGAGCATCTCTGGAGACTCTCCTCCCATCAATGGTGAACTGGAAATGTTGACGTCGTTCAATCCTACGAACTGGCTCATGCTGCCGCTTCCTGGAACCCCGTTCATACTAGGCTTGCTGCCAGATTGCTGAGGCCGAGGGTAGACGTTCGGTGGTGGGTACTGTGGTGCGTAGGCCTGTTGCATCTGCATCACGGCAGCGTCGTGGGTATTGCGCGACATCTGCTGCATACTGCCGTAACTGTTGAGATTTGGAAACGATCCCGACTGGTTGTAGGACGGAGTTGGCTGATTGGGGAACTTTGGTGAATGAGGCGAGCGCATATCTTGTTGTGGCAATTGTGGTGGTGGCATGATCCCTAATGGCGACGCTAGGGGCGTGTTGCTTTGTGATCGTAGTGGAGGCGGTCTTAAAGCACTAATGTCCATGGGTGCTCCAAAAATCATCGCGTGATCGGTCACAAAGAGCGTGATCAACGGCGCGGGAATGTTCAGGGTCGGTGAGAAGACAATACCAACATTGCGAACACTCATTTTGTTGAGATGTTCGTTGTCAACAATCTCTCTCAAGAACGCAGTGAGCTGCTCGAGCAATTCTCGGTTTGATCGAGGGAGTCTGTTGACTAAGACATTCAGGCTCTCGACCTTTTGAGGATCAGGAAGCTCCAGTGCCCGGAGGAAGTCCAGGTGCAAATCGCGTGTGAGAACTGTGGATGGGAGCTCTCTTAGATAGAGCTTCAGTACTCCAGCCACAGCATGCATGTCGTAATATTGCTCGCTTGCAAGAAGTTTGACATCGCCTTCCGTGTTGAACTTCTCCTTCAGCCCTCTAATAACGACGTTCGATCCTGATAATCGGAAGATGCCTTCTTCTGATGCTGCGCCGTTCGCTCGCAGGTACTCAACACAGCGGTAGAACACAGCTGGCAGATGAACGGGAACGTCTTCTGGTGGAGCAAAATCGCAAGCCTCAGCGAGGGGCGCTCCAAAAGCTGGACGATGCGGCACCGGTTCTGCTGGTGTCGTCTGACTTGTTATGTCAGAACCAGATCTACCGCGGAAAGGTAACAAGCTGCGCTTGCCGGATTTGTCCTTGTCGTTTCCTCTGTCCCGCTCCTTGGTCAGAACGTTTGGAGGAGGCTTACTACCCCAGGCACCAGCATTGGTGATGATCTGAACATTTGAGGGTGCAGAAATGCTGGGCTGAGATGTAGAGCGGCCATCCGAGTCGTCCATGTTATGTGGTTCCGGTGATGATGCCGCAGGATACCTGTTAGACTTGACTTCCGGGGGACCCATAATAGGAGCTTCCGCTGCCACAGTATCACTGTATCCTACCGCGCGCAAAGAGTTTTGCCTTATCATAGGAGGATAATCTCTCGATACAGAGTCGTTCCTTCCAATGTCGTTCATGGACTTTTGCATCCTCGGGCTATGAGGAGAGTTCAGAGAATCTGGTGTCTTGAAAGGCTTCACAGACTCTTCTGGCACTCCAATCCATGTCAGCAGACACTCAACCCATGCGTCCCGCTCATCATCACTCTCGGCGCACAAGACATGTTTGACGTAATTTGTGGCGTCGCGTTTCTTCGGTTCCAGAATCAAGAAGGCATGTCGATACTGATCGTCCTCGTCTTCGCTGTCATCATCTTGAGGTTGCTGAGTCTGCTTTCCAATCTTGGCGTGCGACAACTTGATGGCTCCCAGCTGAGCACCTCCAGGGGCCTCGAAATATTTCAGGAGAGGTCCGTCACAGACAAAGTACCTAGCTTTCCACCCGCCGAAGTTCTTGCCCTTCTTCGTAAGATAACCGTCCCGCTTCGGACGAGTGACGAGCGTCGAGGCGGAGTCCATGGAGATGGGTGACAGGCGGGAGGATTGATATTGCTCTGCCGATTCAGAGGCGATAGCGTCGCTGGAGAAAAACCTACAAACAGTGATGGCTGCCTGCTCTTCCAAAGGTGTATCCAAAAGCGTCTCAAAGTAGTATCCAAGCGCAGATCTTCGCGCATCTATCTTCGCAGGTGCGTGACCAGTGAAGAGCGATCTCTCTGGAAGCTTGGTCCGGAAACCGGATGCAATTTTGAGATGGTGATCGAAAGAGGCCAGAGCAGCCAGGGTCTTTTCAAGTCTCCACAATTGCGAGTTGTCTGATCGTGCATGAATTGCGAGTGTGAAGACCGGGTTGTCCTCTGACTGCTTTGGTGCCATGTAGCTGTGCCTGGATGGCCTGAGGCGTGACGAATCAACTTTGACATAGATAGAAGGCAGTGCATTTGGCGGTAAGAGGAGCCTGGGGTATTGTTCGGTCATGAAACCGCGGTAGATATCGTTCATCGGGCGAGACTCATCGACTGGAGTAATATTTGTATGCATTGTTGAAGTTGTAGGAACTGTGGGCGTTGACTTGGATCGCTGGGCGATAGATTCATACTGAGCTTGCGCCTGCTGATGGTAAGCCTCAGCTCTAGCTAAGTGCGGTGATGCAAGGGACATCGGAGTTTGTGGTGGAGGTGGAATGGGTTGACGCGGTTGTCGAGGAGATAAGGGCAGGCCAGCTGTACGTGGTGTCATTGGTATTCCGAGGCCATTGACAGGTCCTTTCGGTGGACGAGGTTGGGGCGCATTGACTGGTCGATCTCCAGGTCTCGGACTCAAGGGCAAGCCAGGACTGAGCAGAGAGGGCGCTGTTGCAGATTGCTGCTTGATACTAGAACTGAACGTGGCATCCTGTGGAGTCCTCAGAACGGCGTTCAGCGCGTTCAACGACTGATAGGTTTGTACTTGAGCGATATGAGGCGAGCCCGGTTCTTCGGGAGAACTGTATCCGCTGCTGATGGATATGTTACTGATAGACATGTTCCTCTCTGAAGACGATAGCGCCTCGTTCGAAGAGTCTTTGGCAGCATCCGAGTCTGAGATATGAGCCTCGGCCTCCAGGATCGTCTGCTCTTCCTGACTTCGGTCATGCTCGTCCCTCTTTGTGCGTCTTCCTCTTTCTACTGGTGTTGCTGTATCTGGTGTCTCGGAGCTGTAGTCGGAACCAGATCTGTTGACCTTTGGGTCTTCATCATCATCATCATAGTTTTGCTGTACAAGATTCAAGGGAGCGGGGGCCGCTTTCCTCGCTATTGTGTGCTGTCGATCTTTAGGACTCGAAAAGCCTTGTGGTGGAGAGCGCATTTGTAGCGGACTAGGTGCGTCTGGTTCGCGTGGAGAGTCGATGACTGGCGAGCTGGTAGATCGTGGCACACCTTCTACAGGATTGGAGGTCATGGTCGCCGGTGGAGTGCCTGTCGGAAGACGATGTTCAGGGAAACCATCTACACGAGGCGACAGTGCCTTTGGACCAAACGAAGGCGATCGAACAGCTGGAGCTCCGCTAAAAGGAGCTTGCATTGGCGTCGCATACATCGGACTGAGGAGATTGGCTTGACTGGCGCCCAGTTGAGAGCTTGCCCCTTCAAGCGCGGGTCTGAACGTATTTGCAGCGGGTTTCTCACTGTCAGGAGTTCCTCGTCTTCCTGCGCTGCTAAACCCATCCTCTGCCGGCTCACTCATCGAAGGAGACTGAGCTTCCTCCCGTTCGGTGGTGCTTCCGGCCTTGACAGCAGACGGAGGCAGACTTGCAAGAGAAGCTGTAGATGCGATTTGGTCCTTGAGCTTCTTTCGGTACCTCTCTTTGTCTTTCATTGCGCGTTCGAGGTCCTTATTCAAACCTAGTATCATTGCTCTTTGCTTTTCGACCAATCTCCATAGTTGCGCATTATGTGATGACGCAGAATGTTTCTCCTGCAACAGTTTCTGGATCGCGGCTTCCGGGGAGCCAGCGGTCGCGATAAGGCCGGAAATGTCGACGGCCTCGGGGTTCTCTGACGGTTGCGCGCGAAAAGACTGTGAGGGGGCCGCAGAGAGCGATAGGGTCGAGTCAAGCGAAGCGGTGCGAGCGCCGAGTGGCTTGGGCTCTGGACGAGCAGAAGTTTGTGGTGCGGTAGTTGACATGTCGGCGTTCGATTGCGCAGATGCAAGTTCGGTTGGAGCGGGTGATAGATCTGCAGTCGACTGCGAGTATGAGTCCTGCCTCTCCCTCCGAGCTCTTGCCTGTGCACGCTCTAGCAATGCATCTCTTGAAGCGGCGGCCTTGACAGCGTCAAAAGCCGGGTCGCCGTGACTGACAGAGAGCTGTCTGATGCGATTGGGTGAATCGGGCGCTTCGAAGTATGAGTTGGAACGGGAGGCGGAAGAGTAGGTCGCCGAAGTTGGAGTTTTTGATCGAGGGTTGGCGCGTAAAGGTGATATAGGCGCTTCGTGGTCGGAAGACGGTACAGATATCTGTAGAGGGCTCGGTATCCGTCGTTGCTGTTGCGCCGCACGAACGGCAGGAGGCATGAATGATGTGGGCGACTGAACTGCATCGAGAGAAGGATCAGGACTTGAAGTGAATATACGAAGGCCGGAAATTGCCTCGTGCTGTGAATCAGCAGGAGCAGCTCCGGCAGTGTGAGACATGTCGAGGGTGATCGACAGCTACAGTAAGTGTACCCTTGTACGCCGACGGTCGGTAGTCAGGTCACCAGGGCGCTTCCATAGTCGACAAATGAGGAGCTGGCGGCTAGGCGCAGATTGGTGAGCGCTGACAGGGTAGCTTTTGTGATTTTCATGCAAGCAATATCGCAGATTGCGAATGATATTAGCGACCAAGAAATGGTGCTTGTAGCATAGCAGAGCAGTATAAATAAAGCCTGTGGTTAGTGTCCTAAATTGGTCTGCGGTCGGTCTATGAAGCGTCCAAGCGATTTTGTGAATTTGCGTTTTGTGATGATGGACAGATGGATGCTGTCAAGTCGAGGTCAAGGTCGGTCGAGAAGGGTTTGTTCAATGTTATCGAAGGAAGTCAAGGCAGCAGCGCTAGACACATGCGCAAGTGCTCCGTAAGGTACATGTACGATCGGGTACGAATGGTAGAAGGTCGCGTACAGTACGAACAATGGAAGGTGATAAAGTGAAATCTGAGACTAGTAGGGAGTATGCGGAGCTTCATCTACCATGACATGGAATCTACCATATCAAATCTATCGTAGCGCCACCCGTTAACTTAACCATTGTGGAGCGATTTACTTTCGAGCATTGTCTACGTAGGTAATTGTTATTTACACTCGTCTAGAGTGCCGAGGCAGTCTGTCAATCTCGGATATTCCTACCTGAAATCGCGAAGTGCCGGAAAATGTTGCATCTGTCAAGAACGACCAGGATATGACTTGACTGTCGTATTCGGTGTACAATTTTTCATCGGTTTTTTCACTGTTCGTTTGCAAGAGCTCGTTTACCCTGGCCGCGTAACTCTCGATCCTTGTCGACATGGGGACTCATACGTCAGGCAGCCTCTTTGTCAGCTATTATGGCGACTCGCATAAAACGATGCACGACCGTTTGCAAGAGTGGCTCATGGGCTCCGTTTTGTACGTGGTTCTGCGCCCGTCTATTTCTGTCCTCGAATGGAGATCGATCAATCGAACAAAGCGAATGGAGGGCAGGAGCTGGCCCCTATTTCATACTTCCATTTTTTCCTGGTAAAGAACAAGCTTTTGTTTCCCATGCTCGCCGAAACCTTGCGAATCGTGTCCTGAGGTGTTCGAACTTCGCAGTCGACTTTTGTGATCGCATTTAGATAATGCTGGCAGACTCGACCATGCTCGTTTGCTCGGTTTTCATTGTGACCATTTCAGAAGGAAGTCGTCTACCCGCCAGCGTGCGTCAACATGCAACGTAAGATGATATAATAATGCGCAAAAAGGATGGAGTCGCAGACGGCTCACGCGACACTGGACCTGAACTCTCTTTGCTTTTTCACACATGGCAAGACGAAAAGGCGAGACGGATGCCACGATCAATCGCTTCAGAGCTCTTCTCGGCGTCAACCCGGGGAAGGCCCACGCCGACCAGGATCATGGCAAAACGACCAGGATCTATGCATGACAGGAGAGATCTTGTGGAGCCGTTTGCGCTGTCTTGGGTAGGCCACGCGATCCTATTCGGTACCCTTCTTCCACGCTAATGTTTGTTTGTTCGTTTGTGAAATTATTTGATGCATCACTTCTTTGTCTCTCGTCGCATTTTGCGAATTTTGCGATCCACCGAACCGGTATCCAGTCATCATCTCGACGTGATATATACATGTTGGTCATGGTCGTGCTTGGTATCATGCATCGTCAATCGTAGTAGTTATGAAATAAGTGACTTGCACTCGTCCCGCCTCTCCCTCTGGAATGCCTCATAATCGAAGCCCAGTTCTTCTAAATGCTTCACGTCATGTCGATTATCGCCCTTATCGGCAAAAGCTCTCTTGATCATAGGGAAGCGCTCTCGGAGCCAATAGCTCTGCGCATCCCATCTTGGTGGTTCTTTGCCTTTCGTATCGCCGTCTTCGGCACTCATTGCAAAGTCATGCATGGCGTTAATGAAGTCTGCGTCTTTGGGAAACCCAAGCAGATGGAAGGCGCGGCCACCTCCGGTCTCCTTGTACGTCTCGTCTTCCCAAGACTTCATCTCCTGCTCGGAAGGTAGAGAAAGACGTCCAGACCACACTCTAGCAAGCACAGCTGCTTGGACTTCCGCCATCGGAAAAGGAATTACCCTCTGTTGCAGTACGGGAAATGCTAAAGTTGGATTTGGTCGGTAGAAGAGGTGCTGGTAAGTGTTCTGTACATGTGTACCGTCTCCAATCAGTGGTGGATCTAGACTGTCGAGGAAGGGAAATGAGTAGAGATATCCCGTGCAGAACAAAACGCCGTCGACATCTTTCTCAATACTCCCGTCCGCGAATCTGACAGCTCGATCCTGGCTGATGAACTCGACAATCTCCGATCGGTCCTGCTTGCTTGGCGATTCTCCTTTCAAGAAGAACGATTCTGATCGCTGCGATATCAGTAGTGGCCATTTGCAACACGACATGATCTGAGTCGCGATATCGACGCCCGAGGCTCCATTACCCACACAAACGACCTTTTGATCTTGGTATTGCTCCGGGCGCTTGAAGTACATCGAGTGAGATACAATACCCGGATGCTTTCGATTGAACTCACCCAAGCCCTTAATCTCTGGTACAAATGGAACGAAGAAGTGCCCATTCGCCGCCACGATCGCATCGTACTCAGCAGTGATCAGACTACTATCGTCCTTATCGCGGATATCCTTCGTCTCGACTGTCCAGCCTTGCGCATCTGATGTTCCAGGGTGCAGAGGCGCAACTCGGGTGACTTGAGTGTGAAATTTGATCAGGTGTCGAACGTCTTCGGCATATTTCCCAATGTACTCGGTGACTGTCTCGTGCTTCGGGAAAAGTTGTGACTCTCTCGGCCAATCCAGATCTCGAAATCCCATCAGACCCCGTGGTATATTTGTCTCCAGTCTATCGTATAGAGGTGATGTCCATTGCGGTTGACCATTTTTCTGTATCGAGGTCGGTTTTGCGTGTCCAGTATGAGGATTCGTCTGTGGTATCGGCAAGTCTGATGGATATGATTTCTGATTTGGATCGTAATCCCACACACCACCCACTCTGTTCCGTTGCTCGAATATATCAATTCGTTTGAACCTCTTCTCGGCGAGAAGATACTTTGCAGTGGCAAGACCTGAGGGACCGGCCCCTATGATGGCCACTGACTTGACATCAAACGTACGTGCTCGTGCAGCAGCGGGCATGATGCGTTCTGTTGAAACCGGAGTCTTGTCCGTCAAAATGCTGTTCCTGCACCTCAATGCTTTATCTCCAAATGTTTACCATGTCAGCGCCGATGATGTAATTGTCAGACAAGGGACTGTCGGCCGCAGTGCTTCGGAGCGGCCCGTGGTATGTGTTGACGAGACCACAGTACATGTATTGACTGCCACCTGGCAAAGCTCATTGTCTCGAGTCGATCCTCAAAGAAGCTGACATTCCTCATAATGTAAACGATCACAGTATGATCAGTCTTCTCGATTGAAGCATTGATACTGCCGCGGCTCAATGCGCTATCTGGCGCTTCGTAATGTTAGGTGGTAGATCAGCGCGAGCCCCTCCATGTCTCCAAACCCCACATGTTCCCCAATCATGATGCTCCTTCCTCTTTCGGAAGTCACTTTGAATCTTCTCGGAGGCCGTCTCTATCACACTGTCTTCTATATTCTTGTTATCCTAATATCACACCTTGACCTTCATTGCCTTACCAACTGTCTAGTACTATCCAACATGCCAGAGACCCAATACTTCGAACACAAGCTAAAGCTGTCTCCTCGCTCGGAGCCAGCGGGCATTGACTTTCCAGCGAAGTTGGCATATTGGTCTCTGGGAGACAAATCAAAGCCTGCCGTCTTGATGCCCACATGCTTCGGTGGCACTTTGGGTACGGTAATAACTCCAGCTATGTTACAAGCAACTAACAATTGTCAGATGGGACAACTGCGTTTCTGTATAATGGCATCGATGGCGAGCAACCAGTCGTGCCTTTGAAAGATTACCATGTGATCGTAACAGGTCTGCTAGGTGGCTCGGAGTCTTCCTCGCCCAGCAACCAAGCCGCACCGTACGACGGGCCCAACTTTCCACACACGACGTACGAGGACAACATCCGCCTCCAGAAGGCGCTCACCGAGCACCTGGGCGTCAAGAAGCTCTACGCATACATCGGCTTCAGCATGGGCGGTCAACAAGCCTACCACGCCGCGACTCTCTTCCCAGACTGGATCGAGCGCGCGTGCCCAATCGCAACCTCGGCCCGTACATCCTGGCACAACTGGTCGTTCCTCGAGGGTCCGAAAACAGCTCTGCTCTCCAGCAAAGACTTCAACGAGGGCCACTACAAGTCACCTCCGAAAGTCGGTCTGCGCGCTTTCATGCGCGTCTACAGCACTTGGGCGCTGTGCCAAGAGTGGTTCCGCCAGAAGTCGTGGGAGACCATTGGTTTCAAGACACTCAACGACTACCTCGAGGAGAACTGGGACGGACGTAGTAGCGACGCGAACGACCTATTGGCTCTGGCTTGGACTTGGCAGAATGGCGATATCACCGACTACTACCCCGAGGACAAGGGTGACTTGGCCAAGACGCTGAGCAAGATCAAGGCGAAGACCTATGTCATGCCTAGCAGAACGGATCAGTACTTCCCACCTGAGGACTCGGAGTTCGAGGTCAAGCATCTGCCAAAGTCAGAGTTGGTTGTCATTGAAACTATCTGGGGTCATATGGCTGGTGGTGGCGGTGGAACAAAGGACGATACAAAGTTCATTTGCAAGCACGTCGCAAGGTTACTTCAGGAGAAGGTGTGAGAATATAGTACTGGCTGATTGAACAAACAATGAAGTCCATCACAGTTAATTGTGTGAGATTATGATACTGTAGAATTGCGATAGACCCCGGCGAATACTGTGAAGTAGGTCTGAGACTGTGGTACCGAGTAATGTGTTAGGACCCTGACTAATACTACAGAAAGGCTTTATACACGAGAAAACATTGAACGGTGATGGGGTCGGGTAATGCGACAGGACCATTATCATTAAACATTGACACAGTAGACAGTATTCTTACAGGACGTGGAAGCGTGGAGCCTCCCACGGCTATCGTATCCTCCACCCCCTCCTGCGCCGAGTCGTCCTCCCTTTAGAATCCGATATCCTCATCCTCAACCTCCCTCGCCCACCGCTCAATAGCGGCCTCCTTGCTAACCCCTTCGGCAACTGCACCGGCCTACGACTTGCGAGCCTCCTTAGCCTCCGCCGACTCCGGCTTCTTCCTCGCCACAGGGCGGACAGACTTGGTGACCTTGTTCTCGCATCGAGCCTTGCGCTTCTGTTTGGACTCGTACTCGGCCCTTCCCTCCTGGATCCACGTCTGCAGCCGAGCGAGGCGGGGCTTCCACTTGGTTGCGGTCTCCACACAACCCCATTGCTCCTCGCGCTGCAAGACTCCCGTGAGCCAGTCAATGCGTTCCTCATGGTAAACGAGGCAGTTGATATCAGTAAGATCGGGGTCGTGATCGGTGGTGTTGCAAGTGGTGCCGTGGTTGTTGGCGGCAGTGGGCTGGTTGGCGGTGTCAGAATTGTCGGCGACGGGGGCTGGGCCGGCGTCCGACGATTTCCTGGCTGCAATGGGCTGGTAGGCGGAGTCGCCCACATTGTCAGCAGAGACCGGCCTAATGGTCGACGAGTTTGCGTCAATACGTCCCAGCATACTGATGGCTTGCTCGGGGGTATGTGTATGGTGTCAGGGGTCTGTGGTAATTAATGCTTGACAGTAGATATGTGTGCGTGTGTTTGATGATAGACGTGTGTATGACAGTATATGACAATGATGAGAAAGGAAACATCTGAATTACCAGGAACTACCTCGAATTTATTGTGTCTGCAACAGGATACTGGTGGTCGTATCTACCTTGGTGAAGATGGTCGTAAATGTACGTTGATGGATAGCTAGATGCCTTCAGGGTCCATCGTGTTTTCCTCCGCCGCAACGTCCTGCCCAAAGTCGTCTCGTTTCAAAATCTTTTGCATAGACCTCTCGAAGCTGAATGATTCTGAGACTGTGAGAGGCTTGAACGAGCCTTCGCCGAAAACTTTCATTGGTGCTTTGATGCTGCCTGCTCCAGGTTTGTTGTCGTCACGCGCTTCCGTGTCGGTAGGGATTCCGTCTCCGTGAGAGGCCTCAGTAATCTTCAGATTGGCTGTATCTGATCGCAAGTCGGGCTGTAACGCAATCAATCAGCATCAGATATCTGATAAGATTGTGAAGCTTACCTTTGAAAGATCAGACATTGCAACAGATGTTGTACAATGCGATTTGATCTAGGCGAAATGGGTCTCGGATCTGTGCAGTGCTTTTTGTATATCAAGAACGCAACGAAGCCTGTCTATCAGTGATAATTATGTTTGTGTCGAAAAGTAACCAAACGTGAGTAAAGGCGCACGGGAGCATGGGGAAGAAAACAAAACAGGCGCATTGTATATTACCGATTGTAGGCCATCTAGGATGTTCTTGAGTTTTCGATCTTTGTGACCAGAATGTCCTCCGCGCCAATCTCTGACAAGCGGTCCATCACCAATGCAATCTCTTTTCTCAGGACCATGACACTGATGGCAACCCATCCATCCTCGTCCAGACTGTTTACTGTCGGCGCACGTTTGCCTATTGATTGTCAGTCCGGACGTGCGCGTCGTTTGCTCACGCGGCGTACCTGGTGTGATCTTCGAAGCTTCGTGTAGAACATCTCTGCGGCAGTTGTATGTGCAGAGAACGTATCGCTGAGCGGCTTGAGATTACAGTCAGTACAAGATTGCGAGTTACATTGTCATTGCACCTACTGATAACACCGCGTATTCTCGAGGTGATCAACTCAATGAGCTTTGGATCCGAAGGGTTTTTTGACTTGATCAAGACGGCTGTGCTCTCCACGACAGTAGCAATGGCCTTCAAGCCCGCTGCCTTCATGGTCTCTCCGCTCTCCACCAAATCCACAATGCCGTCTGCGACACCCAACGCACAAGCCGCCTCAACACTACCTCCGACATACTTGATGTTCGTCTTGAGCTTGGCCTTGCTGTCTCCATTTGTGGCTGTCGAAGACTCTTCGGCCTCAAATTTCCGGAAATATGCTTCCGTCAGGTTTGTGAAGCTCGTTACCACGTTCTTGCCGACCAGCTGTTTTGGGTCTGTGATATCTCCCTTCTCCGGCACCTGTACTTGCAGCTTGCATCTGCCAAAGTCCAGATCCATGACCTCTTCTACACCAGTAGTCGCGGTTGGCGCAACCAAGGCCTCATGCTCTGCGACCTGATCTTGACCGGTAATTCCAAGATCCACACGTCCTTCACCAACGAATGTTGGAATATCGGCGGCCGGGAGGAAGACAAGCGCAATTGGCAGGTTCTGGACAAGCGCGATGTCCAAGCGGTTGTGACGGTGGAATTTGATGTCGGAACCAGATAGCAGGTCCAGGGCAGCTTGATTGAGACGGCCCTTCTTAGGGACCGCAAAGAGCAGTCTGTCGCTGAGGTGAGTGACCAAATCCATGATTAAGTTTTGTGATTGTCGTTAGTTTACAAGACGAGGTTCAATTGAAGAAGAGTAGACGCGCATGCAGCATGGAATGCAAGTGACTCAATTGCGATAGATAAAGCCGGTTGAGGTCCCGCTACACGTGGGGTACCGCTGTCGGCGACCGACTATAGAAGGTCCACCATTGCTGCTCTCCTCAAAGTACTCCTTTGTGGTTCGATATGGAGAGTGGCATCGGCTAACAGATCTATGGCTACTACTGCTTGCAACGTGCACTATGTTTTGACTACGGTTGGCCGTCTTGTGTTTTTGTGCTTTACAGATGCAGTGATGCACAAAAAAAAAAGTCGTTGTTTTGGCGCGTCTTGGCAGGCACATTAGACTGGGGAAGGTCTGCCGATGACTGAGGTGCGCCGCGAAAACTTCGGTTAATGCAGCAGGCGCACCGTCCGCTCCGAAAATCCAGCGCTGTAAAGCAACAACGAGTCGCTTCTTTGCAGGACAACGATTTCACCACCGCAACCCTACGAGTTCAAAGTCAACCCCCACGACTCCTCAGTCAAAACACATCTGCCAAAATGGAATCCGCAAAGGTCCCCGTCAAGCTCGTCAAGGTCACCCGTGTCCTTGGCCGTACTGGTACGAATCATCGAACAATCGCCGAAATACTGGTTACAAAGAGATGGACAAAGGGCTGATAACTTACAGGCTCCCGTGGTGGTGTCACACAAGTGCGCGTCGAGTTCATGGACGACACTACCCGTTCTATCATCCGCAACGTCAAGGGCCCAGGTACGAATCCAGCGACAAGGAAAGGAAGGAAGGCACATACTGACCCACTGCGCAGTCAAGGAGGACGACATTCTCTGCTTGCTCGAGTCCGAGCGTGAGGCCAGGAGACTCAGATAAGCGTGGAAATCACGGCTTGTCGGGAGATTGGAATGTGGATGTCAATGGTGCAAGAGTCACGGACTGGAGGATGAATACAGATACCGCGGCGCTTCGAGCATGCGCATGGCGTTGGGTTCATTTGCTGGCAGTATCACCATGCGATATAAGCGTCTGGAGGGAGGAAAAGCTATGGTAGCTTGAGACGTCCAAAATTTACGAGCATTCACCCATGTCATCTACATATCACCGAATTGCTGGTACAACATCGAACGAAACGACATACCACATCGATCTCCGAGACTGCAATGTTTGATCTGTCAGCGAGACATCTTCTTATGCGCCCTCGACCACACCCGACAGACTACTCATTCTCGGCCACACTATCATATTCAGCTTCAGCGCCAGCGACATGAACAACTCAGTTGTGCATCGAGACACCGACACTGCCTACCGACTCTGATTGTGTGTGCGTGGATGATTCCTCACACTGTATAGCTCTGATGTCTTGTGATTTATTTATGCCGTAGTTTGTGAAATAACTCTTGACTTTATACTTTATGCAAGCACGCCAAGTATATCAAGCCGAGGCATCTTAGAAGCCGACGCGTGAAACGGAGGCTGACGAGTGACAACCACCACCATGCGCCTTTCAACAATTTGCTGAATAGCTATATGCGAGATGTCTGAACACGTTCACGACAGCAGCGTGCCAGCCCACGCTTCCGACAGCCTTCGTTACCCATTCGCGGCAGCCCCAGACATCATTCGAGCCCACCAGAAAGATGCATACTTCCAGGGAGTCCTGCTGGAGCGCCTGTCGTCGGTATTGCGAAGTCTTTACGGAGCGCGATTCGCGCACACGTATACGTCAGAAGCGAAGACATTCACAGAACTCCTGTATCTCGGACTCACGACCTTTGTCGGCAACCGAACACTAGGAGAAGAGTACTGCGATATTGTACAAGTGGAGGATGACACATTCCAGTTACCGGCGTTGTTCAGAAGAAGTGGATACATACTCTCGACAGTCCTCTTGCCGTATGGATTGACACGAATACTGCCCGCGTTCCGGAGAAAGCTGCGCTCGAAACTGGAGATATCCATTCGACGGAGTGCGCGTAAACCAGGCCAGAAGCATTGGACTACCAGCCTGCAATCGTATATACTCCGCAACCTCGATGCCATCACCTCCCCGTCACCGCTCTACGCGCTGAGTCTTGCGGCGTTCTATTTCTCAGGTGCCTACTACCATGTCGGCAAGCGTCTGTTCGGTCTGCGGTACATCTTCACCCGTCGCCTTGAGCCAAGCGATCAGCGCATTGGGTACGAAGTCCTTGGTGTTCTTCTGACTCTGCAGCTCGCAGTGCAGGCATATCTGCACGCTCGCACGACTTACCACGCGTCTCAGACACCGGTGCCAGCTAACACTGCGTCGCTTAGCGGAGGCAGCGCAGTGATTGATGGCGGAGTAGAGATATCGCTGGACCCAAATGCGTATTCTTCCAATAACGCTTTGTTGTTCGAGTCACCCCACGAGGATACTGGCGTCAGCAGTGAAAGAGTGCAGAAGCTGACGCATACGCCTGCTCCGCCGGAGGGCAAGCCGCGGTATCATCTCGAGGACAAGGAGGCGATGCAATGGATCCCGGATACGCAACAACGAAAATGCACGCTTTGTCTCGAACCGATGAGGGACCCGAGCGCGACGACTTGTGGACATGTCTTCTGCTGGACTTGTATTGCGGACTGGGTGAAGGAGAAACCGGAGTGTCCGCTGTGCAGACAGGGTGTACTTGCACAGCATATCTTGCCCCTGAGGAGCTGAGACCACAGCCAATATTTCTAGCGTTCTATGATACCCCAGTACACTGTTGGAGCTCGACTCGATTCAGTCAGTACACAAGCCTACTTAGGCACTTCTCTAGTAGCTTCTCCCTCGGTCCGCTCTCCTTGCTGTGATCTAATGTCCTCAACCTTCTTCTCAGGAGGGAACTCGTTCTCCCGAGCAGGGAAGTAGCCAGCATCACTCTTACCGAGTCCACCCTTCCCAGCAGTGATCTCTGACTCGATCAAGCACGGCACGCCATCAGCTGTGTCGAGGTCCCTGAACGTGAATATGCGAAAGTCGGCATTGGCGTACATGCGGTGACTGATCGCGGCTCTGAGAAAGCCCGAGTGCGAGACCACAGCGATGACCTTCTCCTTGCGATGGTACAGGGTCTTGATACATTGCTCGCCACGCGCGAGGATCGCTCGTTTCGAGAACTCGTAGACGGTCCCGGCGGACTTGTCGGGATACACGGGGTCGAGATTGCTGAGGTCGACTTGCGGGAAGTGCTCGGCGACGGTTTTCGCGGACGAGCCAGTGTCGCATGGCTTTGCTGAGTTCTCTTGCCATAGTGCGTCGCCTTCGATCTTGATCCCTCGCTGGATGAGCCAGTCGAGTCCCAGGAGGGTGGTCTCGATTGTGCGGGCGAAGGGTGATGTGATGATGGCCTCGACCTCATCCGCTATTGGTACGTTTTTCTTGAGGTGCGCTTCGAGGTCTTTGCATTGCTGCCTTCCCAATTGTGTCAATGGTGGATCTCGAATGTCGTAGTTCAGAGTTGCATTGTGCTCCGCTTCGCCGTGTCTGATCAGTATAATTGTCGGTGCCATTGTTGAATGCCAAATTCGGGACGATTATTTTCTGTTCAGGACCCAATACTTTGAGACCAGATGCTTGATACAATGAAAATCGCGTTCCAGTGAGACCAATTTAGTGGTCGTGAACGACTCAGTTCGTGGCTGTCTCACAGCCTTGCGATGGACTGGTCATTGTGAGCGAACGAAGCCGTTGTCGGAGACGCACAGCGTGCGACTTCCAACTTCGACAGCTCCCCTTCACCTTCACTTCGATTCGTCATTGCAGTCACCCGCTCCCTTCTCGTATACCTTTCCTCTGACTGTACGACACATTCCACTGCTATCCGACGGTACATGTAGCTATGAATTGAGGCTGATCAGTATTATTCTGCATGACTTGCGATTCACTCGGAGTTGGTCTCGTTTCATGTCAATCGTGGTGTATGCAAATATGATCAAGGCGAAATGCACGCCATATGGACAACCGCTATGCAATGGGTATAGTACATCCTCGTCTAAAACAATCCTAGACAACCTCAACATCCCGATCGACGCCCACAATCTGCACGCTCTCATTGCTCGCAGTCTTCGTCGGCCCATCTCGTCTAGTAACCTTCTTCTTTTGCACGCCGTCAACTCTTCGAGCCACATCTCCGGCCCAGCTTTTCCAGACCTCGAGATCCTCCCTCCTCTTGCCTGTAATCCATCGACTGGTCTCTCTGACAGGCCTCCAAGCAAGTTTGTCCTTGCCATTGAGCGGCGTCAGATCTACCGGCTTGGCCGATGTGGTCAGGTTGAGCAGCTCCCTCATGACGTCTCTCGTCTCCTTCTTGAGCAATTCTCGTCTATTCTCAGCCGCCGTCGATCGACTGACTAGAGGCTGTGATAGCCAGGCCAGATCCTCGTGGACACCACCTCCAGAGCCAGACGTTCGCGATCTCCGCAATTCCTCCCTCTCAGCCGTCAGCGCCCTGACAACTTGCTCCAGACTCTTGACACGCAGACTAGCGCGATCGAGCTCAAGTTTACTAGCACCGCCGACCACCGCTCTGCCATCACCATTTGTCTTATCCCTCGCCTCGCTTTCCTGCACACGAGACCGCCAATCATCGCGCTCGGATCTCAGTCTAGTAACATGCCCAGCAGCCTTCTCCGCCTCATCGGCCAATTTCTTCTCCGCTTTCTTGGCCTCGAGGAGAGTAGTTTCCAGCTCCTCGATACGTGCATTCTTCTTGCTGCTTTCCTTCATGCGCGCTTCGAGCATTTCGATCCGCAGACTCTGCTCGTCGAGGTCTTGCTCTTTGGTGCGTACGAGTAGGTTACGTTCGGCGAGGGTTTCGGTCAGGCGCTTCAGTTCGACTTCCGTGTCGGCGCTTGTGGATTTTGTAATCTTCAGCTCGTGCGCGCGGAGTGTCCACGGGGCGGGAGGTCGCTCGAATTCGAGGGTGTTATCGAGATCGGTGGAGAGGGAGTGGAGCTGATTGAGTTGTTCGGTAAGCGAGCGTAAAGAGCTGTGCACTGTAGAGAGAGGTTCGCGTTCCGGCTCTTTGAGAGAGAAGGCTGTGGTCGCGGCAGCTTTCAGAGCGGAGATGATCGAGCGAGGATCGAGAGAGGCTTGCTCTTCGTCAGAGTCTGTCAGGGCAGATATCTGATCACCGGTGGCTCGCGCGAATGCTGCGATTGACGATGCTTGAGACTCAGCTGCTGTGAATGCCTGAAGATGAAAAGGATCTAAACCGAGAGAGCGTGCTCGAAGGTCAGAGAGCTCACGATGAGCTTTGCCAGCTATGACCTTGGCTCCCCTGGCATAAGAGATCAGAGCGTCGATGCGCTCAAAGAATGGCTGAAGACTAGGTTCGTCCTCATCTTCTTCTGTTTGACCGTCGGCTTGTGGTTCATACTTTGAAGAGCGAGCTTCAACATGCGTTCGAGCAATCGAAAGTGCAGTCGCTGCGTTCTCGAGGTGACTTTGCAGCATTGAAGTTCGTAGCACGACATCATCTGCCGAGCTCGCAAGTGTCTCTTGTATGTGCACCGAGGCCAGATGCGACAAAACAGCCATTGACCGCTGGAGCTCTTCGTCAACCCGGTTCACGTCTAGCTCTTCTCTTCTCAAAGCATCGATATGAGTGTTTAATGCACGCTCGACAGGCTCCAGCTCGTACAGGGCACCTTGATACCTGGCAAAGTCGGGCACTGGACAAGCAGAAATATTACTGATGAACTCTTCACTGATACCACTGATCCACGCAAGCCGGTCAAGGACGCTACAAGCGGCGAACAGATTGTAGCCGTGAGCAGCATTCCTGACCGCCTCTTTGATCATGCCATGTATCAAGTTGGCCTTGAAGCCGATGCGCTTGAAGCGTAGAAGAGCGAGTACAGAGTCTCTGTCGGCTTGGAAAGCATCAGGCAGGAAGAGTTGTACAATCGACAGATGCTGCGACGCCTCTTCTGCATCTAGCCTCTTCAACTCAAGATCGATGGCCTTTACTTGGGTCTTGGATGCGGAAGACTGCAGCTTCATGTTGAGGTTTATCAGTGCGCGACTCTTGCTGTTCAGATCATCTGCTTCGGTCTCTGAAATCTGCTGAGACGCTCTCATATCTTCGAGATCAGCTTGTAAGCTGCGGAACGCTTCTCTGAACCGTGATATGGTAAGCTCGTAATCGTCGACAGTGCGTTGCTGCTCATTCGTTCGCCGAGCCTGTTCGTTGATGACGCTGTCTTTGAAGTCAATCTCCTCCTGCATCTGCTTCTCGGTCTCAATGTGGTTCACTTCAAGCTCGTCGTTGAGCTCTTTTAGGTTCTCGAGATCGTCGACCGTGGCCTTGAGTTCTTCAATCTGCTCTTGGAGAGTCATGTTGCGCTCTGATAGCTCTTCAATCATATCCTCGCCACCTTGGGAGACTTCCAGCTGCTGTTTGAGGTCCTCGACTGCTGCTTCGCTCTCGAGAAGCTTCTCCTTGAAGGTCTCTGCCTGTCGTTTGAGCGTGTCGAGTCCGCCGGCGTCCTGCTCAAGAGCGGTGATCTGGCTCTTCAGGTCTGCTTCTTGCCCCTGGGTGACGTCTCTGAGTCGAATAAGCGCTTCGCGAAGACGCTCATTGGATCGTTCAAGCTGGAGCCAGCCTTGACTCGTGCGTTCTTCCGGATTCATTTCCTGTCCTAGCTCTTGATTCTCCTCCCTCAAAACTTCCACCTCGAGCTCAAGTTCCTCATTCTTTTCTCGAAGTGCACCGACTTCCGCCTTCAACACCTCGTACTGTTCCTCGGCCATCTCACGATCAAGTGTAGCATTTTCGAGTTCGATATCGTGCTCAGCTTGTATCTTTTCAATGTCGATGAGACTAGATTCGGATGACTGCAATTGCTTTTTGAGTTCGGCGATCTCCTGTTGCTGTGGTTGGTACTTGGTTTGCAATTTCTGAATGATCGATTCGAAACGGTCGCGTTCCTGTTGTAAGCGCTCCATAGCTTTCAACTTTTCTCGATCTTCGAGTCGTCTCTTCTCCATCATCCTGAGCTTTGTTTGCAAATCTTCGATCTCTCGGGTGTGTGCCGCGGTAGGCTTGCCGGTCGTGGTCCGTACAGATGGAGCTGCTGGAGCCTCTGTCTTTTGTGGTCGAGCTGGTGGGGGCGATGGGGCTTTAGGCTGAGCTTCAAACCTCCTGACAGGTTTGGGAGTCTGCTCGACATCTTGTGCTGGCTCTTCGTTGTCACCTTCTTCTAAATCATCTGCAACCGTTTCTTCGACTTCGGCCGCTTCCTGCATGCTTGACGGACTGAGCATAGGTGATCGCTCACTGACAATATCACTATGCTCGTCCTGGAATCCCTCAACGCTCGCTGATGTCTGCGGTGAACTAGGCGCTCTTTGAGGAACCGCAGTCGGACGTACTGCTGGCGTGCCTCTCACTGGCGGTCTTGAGGCCGCCACGCCCGGTCTAAGTCCAGATCCTCCCACAGACGGTCTGGTCGTTCGGCTTGTCGTTGACGTAGAAGGCACGGTGGATGTCCTTCTCCCTGCAGTGGTCGGAGGTGCAAGACTCGGCCGCGATCGAGCTGCTGTTGTTGATGATGTCGTCCTTGTGCCTGACGAGGACGAGCTTGCGACCGAGCCGGCCTTTGTAGGAGAAGCAGTGGGCGACTTCAATGCGTTCAACCTTGAAGAGGCAGTGCGACTAGGTGTAGGACTTATAACCATGCTCTCCCTCTTCCCTGCCTGTGATGCCGTGCTTTTTGCTCCAATACCGACATTGCTGGGCCTACTTCTTCCAGCCGGACCTCCATTGCTCGTTGGTTTCAGGGCTGGCTTAGTTTCTGCTTTTGCCTGCTCCAAGATCCGGCTTATACCTGTTGCTCTTAGAAACATGCCATGGTTGGGTTCGCAGTCGAAATAACGGTCTCCTTTGACAGAGCCATCATTCTTGCCAGTCGGCTCGTCCAAGACTATTCCAATCCAGTCGCCAGGTGCAAAGGCTGTAGCGCCCCTGAAATGGACAATTGCGTGTCGGCCATCATTCAACTCCACTGTCTGGCCAACAGCGAAGTTCGGCGAGCTCATGGTCGTTATGAGGTCGTGGTCCGTGATTCAAATCGGCGCAACAGAATCTGCATTATTCGCGGCATCAAGCCATTTCAGAGGAGTCCCTTGCAACTTCCATAGGCAGCTGTAGGTTAGTCGGCGCAGAGTTGGAGATTCTTGAGACATGGTCTTCGGAGGTTGACGCGGAGCGCGTCTCCGCAAATTGCCCTGACTTCACAAAACACCGTCATAGCAATTGAGAAAGTGGACAATCAAAACGTACAAGAATTACAACAGAATAGTAAGCACAAACATGGGTATCATTTATCGAACGTCGGAGCTATGCCGATACAGCTTGAGACGGTAGGACTCGAGTGTCTTCCACCTTGACCCGGCCGAGACCCTCCTTGCCATAGTAATCCATAGGGTAAAGACCAGCGGTCTTTGCCTTCTGACCACCACTGGCATCCTCCCACCCTTCTCTGCCTCCAAGAACGACCAGAGCCTCGTAAGGCGTAAGAAGAGGTCGCGGAAAAGCATAGCCCCAATCGATGCTCAAACGCGGACACGCGACCTGCACCCAGCATTCCACATCGTCCATCATGGCCAGCTTTCCAGGAAATATTTCGCTCAAAAGCAGGTTAATCCAAGGAATTCCCATGTCTCGTAATCGGTTCTCGATAAGGGTCATGGTATGCGGGTTTCCTTGTCTTCCCAAAGAGCCAAGAATCAAGCCCCATTTCTTGGCCTTCTTTGCAGATCTGACAGCGTCACCTCGTAATGAGAGCATCTCGTCGTGATCGTAGGTCTCGTGAGTGAGTCTCCTCGAATATGGGTCGTATCTGTATGCTGATATGGTAGGGTTGTGAATCATGGCGGACTCCAGGTGGAAGCGGCCGTCACCAAGGTAAAGAATACAGTCAACCTTGTCTTCCTCTTTCAGATGCGGACTTGTGCAGCCAAGAATCTCTCCTTTGCTGAGAGGAGTTATCTGTGGAATGAGAACGTCGTAGCCTGCGTTTCGAAGTTGAGGAGCGGTTCCGTGGAGTGTCGCATTAAACTGGATAGTTCCAACCATGGCAATCTTGGAACCAGCCTTGAAATTACGCTCGATGGTCGCGATGAGATGCGGTACATCAATGCCAATGTCGACAAAGACGTAAAGAGTCTGAATTTGTGTGACACCAACGGGGATCAAGCAACTGTGTGCGTAGTGTATGAGAAGATCGCATCCCAAGGCTCTTGCAGTGTAGTCATCTATGCAGCAGGCTCCGTATGTGACATCTCCCATGATCAAGGTCGTAATGCCATCGCAGAACCGGGTAAGGATGTCAGAGATGGTCGTCGAGAAAAGAAGCAGACCCTCTGGGAATTGTAAAGCGACATTTTTCGCTCCGGATGTCCTTACTCTGTGAATGGTTTTGTGAAGTTCGAAATTGTAATTGGAAGGGAGCAGGGCGATGGCCTCGTTGATGTCTCTGTCGTTGAGAATTTCTGGTGGAATCTGGTTCAAAGCGCGAGCGGATCGTCTGGGAGGTGCGACTGTAATATGTTAAGCGGAGTCATACGAGACTGGCTGAATGTTCTTGTTACCTTGCACAGCATTGCTATCTTCGATGCTCCCATTATTCGAGGAAGTATTGCTACTGCCCGCAGCAGCGGCTCTCTCAGCAGCGGCTCGTCTGCCAATGAACCTCCTCTTTGGCTGCTTGGAGGCCGAAGGTACCTCGCTCTGTATCTCGGCAGTGTCTTCTGCGCCGAGGTTCGTCGCCTCTCTATCGCTTTCCATTGTGAGATTGCGGTGATCGGTCTGCGTTGAGGAATCCCGTCGTGGCGTGGCGGGTGAAGATAAATTTCTGGTGCTGGTTGTTGCCGCCCGCGCCTTCTCCAAAAATTAGTACCCCACGTTTTCCAGAGATCAGGTTGGGGAGACAAAACAGGAAGAAGCTGGGGGAAGTCCGACCTGCACAGGGAAAGTAATTCCCGGCCCGAACATCCATTCGCCGATGCAAGTTCAGCCGGCGAGGATCTGACTCGCTGTTGTTTTGTCTTTTGTCTTCTATCCTCCCTGAAGTTGCGTGTCACTGAGTTTCGGCAGATGAGTTCAGAGCTGACAGAGTCGTTTCAGATGTCCTCATGACTCGCCGTAGCAGTTCTCCTTCCTGATGCGAACGAGAGCTGTATTCTGACACTGCTCGCTCAGTCGTACCTGCCGTATCCGGACTCGTCTGGTGGGAGATCACCCCGCCTAGCCGACTCCACATTCAGACTCGATCGCGGCGTTTGACAGAAGTACAAAGTGCCTAATCAACAATGGAGGTTATCCATTACGCCCTCTAATAATGGTCTACCGTTCCGGCACTGGCTACCACACTGACTGCCGATCAGATGTCACATGCCTCTTCCCCTGGTTTCAACCGGAATTCCCCCCAACTGATCACCCCGCTGGATCCGCCCCGAGAGTCTTTTGGAGATTTGACGGGGTTGTGGGGATCTGGATGCAAATGCGCTAAACTTCTGGCTGTTCCACGCCTTGAGGAGCGGTACTTGATCTCGGACATGGGCTAACGTATGAAAGAACTCCTTTCCCACCTTTCTCTCTCTCTGACCATCTTCGCCTTTCCTCTTCCTCGTCGCTAGAATGTCTGCCATCCCCTCCCTCCCAGAGTCCGTCATGGCCAACGGTCTACAGAACGGACACGTCAAGCACGATTCACACGTCGATCACATTGGCATCTCGAAGACTAATGGTACCTCTGACGCTTCCAAGAACGAAGCAGGTGCTTTCACCTTGCGTGATGTTGAGGTAGAGAACTTCCGTCCCATCAAGGTCATAGTCGTCGGCGCCGGTTACAGCGGCATCTACCATGCAATCAGGATACCCGAGCGGATCAAGAACTGCGAACTGGTTGTCTACGACAAGAATGCCGGCATTGGTGGCACATGGTTTGAGAACCGCTACCCCGGCTGTGCCTGCGATGTTCCATGTTAGTACACACTGTAATCTGCCTAATGTCATGCTAACACGATTCAGCTCATTCTTACCAATACTCATTCAACCCAAACCCAAACTGGTCCTCTCTATATGCTCCAGCGCCTGAGATCTGCCAGTATCTCGAAGATACCGCCAACAAGTTCTCCGTCAAGCGCTTCATTAAGCTGCAACACGAAATCACGAGCTGCGGATACGACGAGAAGGAAGCGAAGTGGCACGTTCACGTAAAACGTCCAGATGGAACCACCTTCGAGGATATCGCCGATATTCTGATCAGCGCAAGAGGAGGCCTGAACCACATTGCCTGGCCAGAGATCGATGGCTTGAGGAGTTTCAGCGGAAAGATTATGCATTCCGCTGCTTGGGATCAAGAGTGAGTGTCGCCCTACCAGCGCAGCTCAAGCCTTGAACTGACACCTCTCAGATTTGACTTCACGAACAAGCGAGTAGGTGTGATTGGCAGCGGCAGCTCTGCCATCCAGATCATCCCCCAACTACAAAGGCGATCCGGCACACATCTTTCTTGCTTCATCCGTGGTCGAACATGGATTTCACCACCCTTTGGACAAGCCATCCAAGATCAATTAAATATGACATCGACGACTTTCTCAGAAGAGCAAAAGAAGCGTTTCCGGGATGATCCAGAGTACTTTTACAAGTTCCGCCGAATGATCGAAGCAGACGGCAACAACATCCATGGTGTCACAATCAGGGGTCATGACATGCAGAAAGGAGCCAAGGATGCATTTTCAGAAGCCATGCAACAGCGCCTCAAGAAGAAGCCTGAGATTTTCGACAAGATCAAGCCAGGCTTCTCCCCCGGATGCCGTCGTTTGACCCCAGGTCCCGGTTTTCTAGAAGCCTTGTGCGAAGACAACGTCGACTTCATCTCCGACGCCATCACAGCCATCGAGCCAAAAGGCGTCCGCACCGCCGAAGGCAAGCTGTACGAGATTGATGTCCTCGTATGCGCGACAGGTTTCCACACCGCCTCCGCGCCACCATTCCCAGTTACAGGCCTCAACAACTCTACCCTGTCCGCACATTGGAGCAAACGCGCCGACAACTACATGTCCGTCGCGACGCACAACTTCCCAAACCTCTTCATGATGCTCGGCCCCAACTCAGCAATCGGCTCCGGCTCACTGACGATGATGATCGAGAGCACAGGCGACTACGTCGTCAAATGCATCCGCAAGATCCAGAAAGAGAACATCCGCTCCATGACGGTCAAGCCGGCGCGCGTCCGCGACTTTCTCCGCTACACGGACGCGTACTTCAAGTCGACCGTCTTCACTGACGAATGCCGCTCGTGGTACCGCACCGGGGAGAAGATCACCGGTCTCTGGCCCGGCTCGACGCTGCACTGCATCGAGACCCTGCGCAGTCCGCGCTGGGAGGACTACGACTATGAATACATCCCGTCCGAGGACGGCGAGGAGATCAACCAGCTCGCTTGGTTGGGTAATGGCTGGAGCAGCAACCAGACCGAGAATGGCGATACTGCGTGGTATCTCAGGGATGAGTTCAGGAACATGCCCAACTCGCCGTTGCCGGAAGATAATGAGTATTACAAGATCAGGGCGTTTTCGCAGTAGATGGGTTTTAGCACTCGTAGATTTATGACATGGATCCTTTGTTTACCCGTTTCGAACCCCTAACGCCGCGCTGTATGCAGATGATATTCCTACCATTCCTACCATTCCTACCATTCCTACCATTCCTACCATTCCATTGCAGCCTACGCCGCAGCGACCGCCTTCCGCGCCTCGAGCTTCTGCCTCTTGAGCGCCTCTTTCCTAGCCTCCTTCTGCGCCTTCTCCTTGATCTCGGTCGACTCGGTCAGCGCGTCCCCGTCAACGCTTTTCCTCTTCTTAGCCTTGCCCTCGCCTTTTGCGAGCGCGACCTCGTCAGCCGGGACCTGCTCGACCAGATCCCGCTTCCTCTTCTTGTCCTTCTTCTTGCCGCCCGTGACCTTCTTGGTCTCCTCAGGCTCGTGCTCGAGCACGTCCTTGTCGTCCTCCCACAGCTCGTCCGCGAGCCAGATCGGCAGCGCCGCTGTGCGTGGGCCCTTGATGTGCAGACCCCGGATGTTGCGCCAGCCTTTGCTGATGAACTTCTGCGCCAGCCCCGCGACCACGGCGTCGATGTTGTCCGCGATGTGCTGCGCCTCCATGCCGGCGTGGCCGACCTTGACGCTGGTCTGCGTGCCGGGGCTGAGGTGCACCAGCGCGGCTGACACGGCGCGCTCCATCTCCTTGGCCAGCGTCGCTGGGTTCGGCGGTTGGCGCGTCGCTTTGGTGCCGCCCTGCGCCAGAGGCACGCGCTTCTCGCCCTTTTCGTTGTTCGCGTCTTTCCTGCCCATGAGCACGACCGGCACCGGGCGCTTCGCTCCGCCGGCGTAGAAGATCTTGCCCAGCGCTTTGGGAAGATGGATGATCACGCGGTCGTCGGCGAGGAACATGTCGTACTCGCCAAACAGCTGCCGCCGGGAGTCAAAGGACTTGTACTTTGCCTTGAGCTTCTCGAGACCGATGACGCGACCGATGCGCTCGCGGAGTTCTGACGGGAAAGATGGCTGGTCGATGAGGTCCTTGTACTGGCGTTGCGGGTCGGCGGTGATGAGGCAGATCTTGAAGTTGGGTGAAGAAGCGTCTTGCAGAGGATGTGGTAGTGCGATTTTTCCTGGCTTGAGACTCTTCTTGTCGACAATGTGCTTCTTGGTTGTGACGCTCAGCCATACTGGTGTACCCTCAACCTCTGCGTCGGCTTCATCCTCGTTGTCTGCAAGAAGATCCTGCTTGTCGGAGTTTGTCTTCAGGGTTGCTTCGTCGCTTTGGAGTTTCTTGAGAAGAGCTGTAGCGGCGCGAAGCGTCTGTGCTGGATCGAGCTGGTAAGGAGTGCTCGAGTCCGAGTGAGTCGTCAAAGTTGTGCTTTCTGGCGCCATTGTGATATTATTTCTTGTTATAAATGCGAATGTCAAAGTCTCTTCGGCTTATGGGCGAGACTTCTTCGCAGAAATTCTTGACTGGGGAATCTGGCTGCCGGGCGGTGAGCGGAGAGCGAGTGCATGACTCGCGGTCAAGCTGGCGTTTTTGCGAATCATTTGCAGGAAGACCGCGACGATGATGTGCACATGCTATTTTTATATTCGAGCATCGGGACCATAGGTATTGAAAAGACACAATGTGTAGGGTATGAGCGCATTAAGTATTAGCGGATCTCAAGCGACATTCCAACCAGGTTGTCTTGGCTCCACCCTGCCATCTCTGTTCTCTTCTACTCCCATCAATCTGTCCATCTCTTCTTCTATATCTTTCCATCCGAGATCGGTATCTTCTGAACGCTCTTGTTTCAGTTTGGTTTTGAGCTCTTCATACGCATCGCCAGAAAGGATTTCAAACCCATCACCACTGACCAGTTCTCGGAAACCCAAACCGCAGAGCCGACCACCCCACCTCCAGAGTCGATAGACCAACCCGCTGTAGAGCAGTTTCCATACCACTGGTTTGTAGCATCCATCGTTTCTCAGCACCACCACTCGGACGTTGCGCAATGACTTGAGAGTCTCGGTGAGGACGTGGGCAATGGTATGTGATTGGTTCAGATCAACCACCTCTTCGTAGAGGTTGCCATGCGTCTCTGGTCTAATCGGGATTATGGTCAAAGTGTCGAGGTACAATGAGTCGTTGCCGAATGGCACCGAGTTCCATTGCTCGTTGAGACACCGTAGGTGATTGAGCTTTGCCGTGAGGACGATGTGCTTGATCGCCGATTGACGTGATCTTGGTAGCGCTGAGACGATGGAGTCGAAAGCTTTTGGCTCGGCATAAGCGCCTGTCAGATGGAATAGAGAAGTGTCCCAGTACAACAGGTGGGCTTCGTTGTGTATTTGCCGACAGACACGCAGAAGATTGGCATTGTTCTCGGTAGTCGTCTTGACGTTGTCATATGAGGTGTCACGTCCAAAGCTAGTCAATTCGAGCGGCTTGACAGGTCCCTTGGATGTTGATGGGCAGTATTCCTGCGGAACGTACAACAGATGATATATCTGGTTACGGAGCTCTGGTGGTAGAGAGAGCAACGTCGGGACCGAGACTTCAGTGTTCATGGTCGATTCGAGCTCGAGCTGATGAGCGCTCGCAGGTTTTCAAAGTCTGAACCGGTATGTTCAGAAGAGGGTACAGCAACGAAATCACGAAGACTCGGTGAAGACAAACAGAACCGATACATCATTGTTATCCGCGCTGTCATCGTGGTACGTCTTATCGGCATCTACACACGTGATCATCATACCGGAGATACAATCTGGGGTAAGCGCGTGAGCTTAAACATAGTGCGACCGCTCACGCGGGTGCCCGTGATGACGTCGCGTCTGTCGGTACATGTACATGTGCATGTAATAAATTGAAAGTTGACCCAGTAAACGGGCTTGCGATGGTCAGATGCATGTGTCTTTGTACAAGTCTTATCCTCACATAATAATATCTAAATCTAATTCGACGTTGGCAATTCCAAGCAAGCGACACCAGGCTCTCGATCCGTGTCAGAACTAATTTACTCACCGTATGCCGTATCAATAACGTTTCTTTTCCCGACCATGGCCTCAATCCTGCGCCAGATCGTTGCTGGACCAAGAGCACGACATCCAGAAGCCGGTCTTGACCTGTGCTATGTAACAGACAACAGTAAGTGCTCGTGGACCCAGCCAGGATCTAAAGTTGACTCATTTCATAGTCATCGCTACTTCCGGCCCAAGCGGAACGTATCCTCAGCTCGCATACCGCAACCCCCTTTCACAACTCGTCAAATTCCTCGACTACAAACATGGTGACCAATGGGCGATTTGGGAGTTTCGCGCAGAAGGCACCGGCTACCCCGATGACGAAGTCTATAACCGTATAAACCACTACCCTTGGCCCGACCACCACCCACCACCATTCGCCCTGATACCCTTGATTATGGGAAGTATGCGCAATTGGCTAAAAGGTGATGGTTCAGATATGGAGCATGGAATAGGTGGATCAGGAAAAAAAGGTCAACACGATGGACGAGTGGTTGTCGTACACTGCAAAGCTGGCAAGGGCAGGAGCGGAACAGTCGCATGCAGTTATCTGATATCAGAAGAAGGATGGAGGGCAGAGGAGGCATTGAAGCGCTTCACCGAGCGAAGAATGCGTACAGGCTTCGGCGCCGGCGTCAGCATTCCCAGCCAACTTCGCTGGGTATCCTACGTCGACCGATGGACACAACACGACAAGGTCTACGTGGAGCGGCCCGTCGAGATCCTCGAAGTGCACGTCTGGGGCCTGCGCGACGGCGTGAAAGTAGCAGTGCAAGGCTTCAAGGAGGAAGGCCGCAAGATCCACAACTTCCACATCTTCGCCAAGGACGAGCGGGAGATTGTGCGCGAAGGCATCAAGAAGAACAGCGGCGTAATGGACACGGTGACCGAAGCGGCGAAGAACGAGAAGACCCCAAATCTCACTGGCGTGTCTGCGGCCGGCAACGCCCCGCTCGAGTCCAGCGTGATCGAGCAAGCAATGAAAGACGCGCAGCGCGAACCGCGCTCCACCGACACACTCGCAGCCAACAGCGGCGACATCGTCTTCCGGCCCGCGCAGAAGCTCGTGCTGGAGACAAACGATATCAACATCGACTTCGAGCGGCGCAACAAAGCGACCGCTGGATTCAGCATGGTGACGTCCGTCGCGCACGTGTGGTTCAACGCCTTCTTCGAGGGCCGCGGGCCGGAGCAGCAGGGCGAGCCGGACGAGAGCGGCGTCTTTGAGATCGAGTGGGACGCTATGGATGGGCTGAAGGGCAGCAGTCGCAAGGGCACGCGCGCGTTCGATCGTCTTGCCGTGTTGTGGCGGAGCGTGCCCGACACGGCGCGGAGTAGGGTTGTTCCAGAGCCTGGGGTGGGTGAGGGCGTCAGTGGACTGCGGCCTGCGGACTGGAAGGGCGAGGTCGCTAGTCCGTCGCTGGGCAGGAATCTGGGCCTCAGACCCAGTGATCCTGGTTCCGCACCCCTCAGCAGGGCGAGCAGTCCGGGCCCGAAGGAGGAAGTCAAGCTTGATCCGGTTGAGGATGATAGTGACACCGAGGGCACGAGACGCCATGTCGATGAGAGTGAGCTCAGGGCCGTGGAACAGGCCAGGAGGCCTGTCGGTCCGCTTCCTGTGTCCAGTACACTGCCTGGCGAGACGCATCGAAGACAATGAATGCATAGATACCCTGTATGGCGAATTTTATTCATCTACCGAACCTGCTAGGCTGATTTGTCCCTCGTCCTGTGCATCTATGTCCATCTCATCCTCATCACCTTCTTGACCTGACGCAGGCGACGCTTCTTCAGCTTCGAGATCGAGAGCTTCTGACGCAGACTCGTCGTCTTGCGCGCCATCTTCAGACTCGCTCTCCGGGTCATCATCGTCTTCGTCCTCGTCCTGTACAATCTCTTCTACCTCTGACTCTTCTGAAGGACTGACATTATCCTCCAGATCAGATTCCTCAATCTCCTCATCACGACTGTAGCCACTCTTGTTCGCGTGTTCCAGTATCTGAGCATAAGCTTCCTGCCTCCTCTTCTTCCCTGCCCGTCCCCTCATGGCCATGTCCTTGAACGCCTGCGGATCCAGCGGCTCCTCGTTCATCTCCCAATAACTCTGGTATTGCATCTCCTCGGCCCAGTCTCGAAGATCAGCGGCGCGTTTGCGTTTGCGCAATGGCAGAGGCGGCAGGTCGGCCTCTTCTTCCTCCTCCTTTTTGACATCTGTGGGTGCATAGTTGAGGATGGTCCACAGGCGTGCAGTCTCCGCTTCACTTGCTTTCTGATCTAGAGCTTCAAGGTATGCGTCTTCGGCATGATTACGGATTCGTTCTTGTTGGCGCTGGTCTCGAGTGTAGGTGGTTGAATCTTGAGGGCGTTCGCTGTCGGAGCCCTCGGTCCAGAAGTCAGAGTTGTCGTAGAGGTCTTGGTCATCGGGGGCTTCTTCGGAAGAGGGTAGAGGATTGCTCTCTATGTTTGGTATTGAAGGAGGCTCTTCTGTCCAGTCTCCGCTTGTCCGGAGAGCGGCTTCTACTTCGTCATAGGTGAGCTGGTAACCATTTCTGCTTCGCTTGCGGTTCTCGAGATTGACAAAGCGTGAGTTGCTGTAGATCCCTTTGCCAGTCTGCTGATTATCTCCCGCTTTTACGCGGCGATTCGCGTAGACTTTAATCTGGTTTCTTCGAGCGCATCCGATCCAGAATTCCGACCAGTTGTCATTAAGATTCAGAATTTGGGTGGCTGCTACTACATCCTGCCGACGAACGTTGAGTCCAGGCTTGACCTGGTCTGAAGCTCGAATTCGCGACATGGCCTGAAACATTGCGGTCTGTATAAGACGTGTGGTGAGCATGACGGTGAGATTCTCAAAATCAGAGAAAGCCGTGTGGTAGATTGAAGGCCCATCATCTTCGGACTCTACAAGAGACCACCAGCCGTCACCGTGTTCAGCCGCTGGTTCCATGAAGAGCTGGGAGAGTTCCAGCCAGTTACCAAGGTGGAGAAGTTTTGATGAAGGCACTGTCTCACCAATATCATGATCGTTCCCGTCTCGTTCCTGTGCTGTCGCTGACTGTCGTGTGACTGGGCGAGTTTCTAATTTCTGTGAGTCTCGTCCGTCCAAAGCCTCCTCGATCTCGTTCGCTAGTTCGCTTGTCAACAGCCATGTATCTCCGTGACGCTTCTGTGCGGCTTCCTGATCAAGCTGCTCGACCTTGGACGCCATAGCTTTCGCTGCCCGGTCGAGCGCTTTCTCACAGTCTGGTGGGACCTCAATTGCCGCTGGCAAGTCCTCGGGACCAAGATCTTGCTGTTTTGCAGACAATGAGCTTTCCACACTACCTTGTTGCAGCAGAAGCAGGAATTCGTGTACCTCGGCTTCGCTTTTCGATCCGACAACAGCAGACAGCTTACGAACATCGTGGCGGCCCAGTCTCGGTAGTTTGTTGAAAAGATCCTGTTTCTCCTTTGTAGTCCAGATCGAGCCACCAATCTGTGAAGGCTGTAGACTGTCTAATGTATCCAAATCATGCCGGCGGTTGGCGTCAACAATCTCATCATTGTAAAGATCTCGGTACGCTGTAGTAAATCCTCTCAACCGTGCCTTCTTGGGATTGAACTTATTTCGAGTACGTCGGCGCGCCTTACTGGCCTCAGTGGCGTGTTCGGCGTTGTCGTCGGACCGTACATCGTCAAGCTCCTCTCCAGCATTGTCTGCTCCATTGGTCTTGCCTGGGTCGACATTTGAGTTTTCAGCAGATCGGTCTGAGTCACTCCTTGAATCGTGTTCAGACGTGGAAGCTCCAGACTCCTCTTCTCTCATCCCATGACCTGACTTGGTTTTGCGTGAGGAGGTCGCGTATGATGAGGATAAATAAGTGAGCACTTTCGTAAATTTATATTGCTGCGGGTTGTGAGTTCTGCGAACGCGTGGTCAGTGCGCAAATCGTGCATGCCATCAGCGTTGATCTCAGCCATCGCAACATCCCTCCTTCTCAGGACAACCTACATTCATGTAAACAATTCATGATTCTGAAGCAGTGGGCTTTCAGCCACCGAGTCGTCCACAGATGGCCCGCTATCGCGCTGCGAAGTCGTACAGCAAGTTCGAGACCGCCATGGCATCATCCATGGAGCGCGACTTACGCCACGGCGAGCGCGTTAGCTGAGGCTCCCAAGATATTACCTCCAAAGATACAACTACGAGATTATCAGGAAGAGGCGATCAAGTCCGTCATAGACAACCTCGCTCTTGGTCATCGCCGTCTAGGCATCTCGCTGGCTACCGGAGCCGGCAAGACTGTCATATTCACTCACTTGATCGACCGCATCGAATCACGAGGCCTGGCATCGCAGACCTTGATATTGGTGCACAGAAAGGAACTGGTTGAACAAGCTGCCCATGTCTGTGAACGCACATATCCGGACAAGACGATCGAAATTGAAATGGCAAAGAAGCACGCTTCAGGACTCGCAGACATCACGGTAGCATCCATCCAGAGTATAACTTCCAAAGAGAGACTGGAGAAATTTGATCCAGAAAGATTCAAGCTTGTCTTGGTTGACGAAGCGCATCATATTGTCGCGGCAAAATATCTACATGTCCTGGAGCACTTTTCCCTTGAAGACGGTTGCATGAATAGAGCAGACAAGCCAACGACAGCCTTGGTCGGCGTATCGGCTACTTTTTCTAGGCACGACGGCATGAGACTCGGAGCTGCGATTGACCACATAGTCTACCACAAAGACTACCTGGGAATGATCAAAGATGGATGGCTCGCCAAAGCATCCTTTACGACAGTTCAATCAGGAGTTGACCTGTCGAAAGTCAGGTCCAACGCCAAAGAAGGCGATTTCCAGATCAACGAACTTTCAGAAGCTGTCAACAACCAAGATGCCAACCAGATCACCGTACAAGCTTGGCTTGAAAAAGCCAAGGATCGCAAGGCTACGCTCGTCTTCTGTGTTGACCTCAATCATGTTCGAGACTTGACAGCCATGTTCCGTGCCTTTGGGATTGATGCTCGCTTCATCACGAGCGATACTGACAAGCGGACTCGATCCGAGCGCTTCGAGGCCTTCAAAAGAGGTGATTTTCCGGTCCTCCTGAACTGTGGAATCTTTACTGAAGGTACGGATATTCCCCACATCGATTGCGTACTCCTAGCGCGCCCTACAAGATCTCGTAACCTACTGGTACAAATGATCGGACGCGGACTTCGTCTTCATCCCAACAAAGAGAACTGTCATGTCATCGATATGGTCACCTCGCTCGAAACCGGCATCATCACCACTCCTACGCTCTTCGGTTTAGATCCAACTGCACTGGTCGATAATGCAGACGTGGAGAACTTGAACAGTATGGGCGAGAAGCGCGCTCGAGAGAAGGAACGCGAGGAAAAAGCAGCAACAGCGGCATCTGATATCCTTGCAAAGCTCGTGCCTAGTAATGCATCGCTGACGTTCACTCACTACGAATCGATCAACGACTTGATGGAGGATACAAGCGGCGAGCGCTACATCAGGCAGATCAGTTCTTTTGCATGGATCCAGATTGATGCATCACACTATATCCTGTCCAACAGGGATGGTAGCTATATCCGCATCAATCGTTCCGAGGACGATGAGCAGTTTACAGTGCTGTACCTCTTTCGTTTGCCTTATGCAGCGTCCAACGGTGCGAAACAAGCGCCCCTTGCTCGTCCCCGCGAGATTGCTACAGCGACCACGTTTGAAGATGCCGTTCACGCAGCCGATACATTTGCAAGCGAGAAGTTTCCGTATTCGTATATTTCAAAAAGCGCGGCCTGGAGACGAGGTCCTGCGAGCGAAGCTCAAGTGACCTACATCAACAAGAGTCGTGACGAGAACGCGAAGCTGGAGGTTGACAAAGTCACCAAGGGCCGTGCTGCGGACATGATCACTAAACTGCACTTTGGAATAAAAGGCAAATATTCAAGAATAAAGCAAGCGCAGAAGAAAGTGGAAGCAGGGCAGGAGAAGAACAAGCGACTCAGAGACCGGTTAGAGAACCAGGCTGTGCAGGTTGGGCCTGTGGCTCGAATGGCAAGCAATGCTGACGACACTCACGACTAAGGAGGAGGCGTATTGAGCATGGTGAATTCTCGCAGATCCTATTTCTTTATATACCCTTGTCTTGCTCTCATCCGATTTCGTCGATGATTTACCCCTAATCTCTGATACAAAGATCTGCCTGGTCGTGCGCACGATGATCTATTCGCGGCGTGGCAAAGCGTGAGTAGGTATGCGGGCATTTTACAAATTGACCTCAATCAACAACCGCGGAGGAGAAAAGACAGCCTCTGCTGAAGTCAACCTTCTGTCATGCTAGCCGATCGGTCCATCAGATAGCCAGAACTCTGGAGGCAGGCAACGACGGCCAATATAACCCTTAAGACGGTACACCGGAGCAAGTGTTGAAAACACTCGAGCGCTTTTGAGCACATTCGAGCTCATTTGAGAAAAGTCGAGCCTATACAAGATAGGCTGCTATTTCCTTCTACATTCTCACATCTTCTCCTTTCTACATCCTCACACATTCTTTAGACTCAACATTTTTTATCAGTATGAAACCTGCTATCCTTAAATTCGCAGGACTGCTGCTTGTCAGTAGCACTGTTGTTGCTTCGCAGTTCGTCCAAGCACCCACAAATTGGACCTCAAAGACCGGATTCGCTGGAGTCCCAGTACGCTACGAGGAGGTTCCGGCAGGCACTTGTGAACTGGATCCAAACGTGAAGAGTTACTCCGGTTATGCGGATGTTGGAGAGAATCAGCACATTTTCTTCTGGTTCTTTGAGGCTCGCAACGAGAAGCCTGAGGAGGCCCCTCTCACCGTCTGGATTAACGGCGGTCCAGGTGCCTCCTCCATGATTGGTCTTTTTTCCGAACTCGGCCCGTGTAAAATCGACAAGCATGGCAATGTGGTCAACAACCCCTATTCCTGGTCCAATGCTTCAAACATGCTTTTCATTGATCAGCCTGTCACTACTGGTTTCTCCTATACCGAGCCGGTCCCAGCATACACTAATCCGGATACGAGAGATATTCCGAACGCGACATGTTCAGACTCAGATCACAAATGTGGCACCTATTCGTACTCAAATACCTCCCTGATAGCCAATACTACCGCAGATGCAGCGCCAAACTTCTGGAAGACACTCCAGGGCTTTATGGGAGTGTTTCCACAGTATTCTCGTCATGGCTTCCACTTCGCTACCGAGTCCTACGGCGGTCATTACGGTCCAGTATTCAATACGTACATTCAGTTGAAGAACGATTTGATCAAGGCTGGCGTCGTGGATGGTCACCAGATCAAGCTTGAGAGTCTCATGATTGGCAATGGCTGGTGAGTAACAGTATTAGTCTTGGTCAAACTACTACTAAACTCTATCAGGTTTGATCCACTGATCCAATATGCAGCGCACTACAACTTCACAGTCTACCCCGGAAACACCTACGACTATTCACCTTTGAACGCGAGCGATGAAGCCCGTATGTACGAGGCCATGTACGGCAAGGGCAACTGCTACGACCAGACCCTGGACTGCTACCATACCGGTAGGTCCGACATCTGCCCTTATGCAGAAGCCTTCTGCACGGACGAGGTCGAAGCAGTCCTCGACAACATTGCCCATCGTGACGGATACGACATCCGCAGATCCTCAGACGACCCCTTTCCAGAGACCTTCTACGTCGATTACCTCAACACTCCGAAAGTACAAGCCGCAATTGGTGCTTACACCAACTTTTCTCGAAGCAGCAGCACAATTGGGGCAGCGTTCACCCGCACCGGCGACGGCGACCATGTTGGAGGTGGCATCATAGAACACATGCGCAGCCTTATCAATGACAATATCACTATCGTAATGTACGCCGGCGACGCAGACTACTACTGCAACTGGCTGGGCGTCGAAGCCGTAGCAGGAAAGATCAACCCTCCAGGCTTCCGATACGCAGGCTACACCGATATGAACACATCCGATGGAATTGTGCACGGCCAGGTCAAGCAAGCCGGCGCGTTCACATTCGCTAGGATCTTCGAGAGTGGCCACGCAGTGCCATACTATCAACCATTGGTATCTCTTGAGATGTTCAAGCGTGTCCTGGCTGGCAAGGATATCGCTACCGGAGAGATTTCTGTCAAGGGTGGGAGCGACTACAAGACCATTGGGTCGAAGCAGAGTTGGTGGCGCGAGGGCAACTCAGCTATTCAGCCTGGAAAGGTCAGTCAGGATGCTACTTATAACACTACGACGAACATGCCGAACTCGGTCAACCAGACCGCGGGTGCCACGGCGAAGTGGTCGGTCGGCTTGAAGAAGGCGGATATGAGGAGGGTGATGAGGAGCCCGAATGGATGGACTGATGAATTCTGGGATAATCTCTGCAGAATGCCCGCAGTCACACGCTTCGGATATGTCTGCCCTACCAAGGTACGGCGTGCCGCTACATTGCATGCTAATTAATTAAAGCTATAACTACTCCTATTACGACATGAGTTCGAGAATTCGGAGCGCCACTTATTATTTCCATAGGGTGTGGGGGACGAACTATTGACATGAGAAGCAGATCGCTCGTTTAGTACCATGAATACGTCTCTTAAAGTGATTGAGTATCTTGAGTTTGCCTGGACGCTCGGTTTCTATCATGAAGCCATAGTGCAATTATGATTACATAAGATATGAAGTGGGGCGTCGGACACCATTGCGGGGCTCGCTGACGTAGTCAAATAAATATTTCGTTGCGATGGTAAAGTTACAGTATCTCAGACGAACGTGCAACGCCTTCTGGTCCCACCAAAAAGAAGCCGAGAACCCTTCTACCGCCTTCTGAACTGTTTACGCAGGCAGTTGATTTGTAAGGTCACTGTTCCCATTGATCTGCTTAAAGAAAGGTAGTTCTCTCTATTCTGTTTCTACACAACAATTCCTCACCCTCCCCACCCAATTCAACCCATTCAACCAATACATCCTCCACAATGGCCTCCAACAGCAAGCTCTTTCAGCCTCTCAAGGTCGGCTCGCAAGAGCTCTCCAACCGCATCGTCATGGCGCCTCTGACCCGCTTCCGCGCCGACGACAACCACGTCCCAATGGACATGGTCGCCGAGTACTACGCCCAGCGCGCGTCTGTCCCAGGCACCCTCCTCATCTCCGAAGCAACCTACATCACCTCACAAGCCGGCGGCTACCCAAACATCCCCGGTATCCAAGACGAGGCACAAATCAGTGCCTGGAAAAAAGTCACCGACGCAGTCCACGCCAAGGGCGGCGTCATCTACCTGCAGTTGTGGGCACTAGGCCGCACCGCCAACAACGACTACCTGAAATCACAAGGTCTGGACCTCGTCGCGCCCTCCGCCCTCCCCATGGACGACAAAGCCCCAACCCCACGCGCGCTCTCCGAATCCGAGATCCAGAAATTTATCGCTGACTACGCGCAAGCGGCCAAGAACGCCGTGCACGGCGCGGGCTTCGACGGCGTCGAGATCCACGCCGCGAACGGCTACCTGATCGACCAGTTCACGCAAGACGTGTCGAACAAGCGCGACGACAAGTGGGGAGGCAGCATTGAAAACCGCTCACGCTTCGCACTCGAAGTGTCGCGGGCCGTCGCCGACGCCGTGGGCGCCGACCGCACCGGCATCCGTCTGTCGCCGTGGTCCAGCTTCCAGGGCATGAAGATGGCGGACCCGATCCCGCAGTTCAGCCACCTGATCACGGGGCTCAAGGAGCTGAAGCTGGCGTACCTGCACGTGGTCGAGTCGCGCATCGCTGGGAACGCCGATATCGAGGCTACTGAGAAGGTCGATTTCGCGGTCAAGATCTGGGGAAAGACGAGCCCGGTGCTCATTGCCGGTGGCTTCAAGGCCGAGAGCGCGAAGAAGCTGGTCGATGAGGAGTACAAGGATGCGGATGTCGGTGTTGTGTTTGGTCGCTACTTTATCTCGAACCCGGATCTCGTGTTTCGTGTCAAGGAGGGTATTGAGTTCACCAAGTATGACCGCGATACCTTCTACAACGCCAAGAGCGAGAAGGGATACACTGATTACGCCTTCAGTGAGAAGTTCCAGGAGGCCAAGTTGTAGATGGCTTGCCTCGCTGAGATGGGATGGGATGCTAGAAATATAGATCGACTTGCATAGCGCTGGGTTAAAAAATAGATTATAGAATCGATCTTGTTCATGACATGCTTTCTACCAATAGCTTCCTCGCAATAACTATCCTTCAGTCAATTTCGCCTTGTGTCCTCAGGAGCCAGGACCTCCCTTGTCGCCATTCAGAAGGTCGGCACGAGACACTCTTCCGAGCATCAACATACCAGACCGGTGGTCTTGTTCTTCGTATGAATTCCTCCAACTCAGGCCAACGGTGTGTCTAACCCTTCCGCTAAGTCAGGCATCGGTGTGAGAGGAGACATCGTGGGCGCCCTTCCACCACCGCTTTCACTTCCCTCCTAAGAAATGAAGCTATCACCGTCCTTGAAGACACCCGCGCTCCTACCCGCATCCCAGAACAACCCAACTGCTTCGTTCACGTCCTCGGCCGCCACAACGCCCTGGCTGCCTCTACTCCTTGCCAAAATCGCCGCCGGCGCAAGCAGCTGCAGCGAATACCGCAGACTAACCCTCTCGCCCTGCCTGGTCAGCTCCTCGAGCGCGTCCTCGGCAAGTGTCATGTTCGCTACGAGTGCGTTCGTCGAACTCGACAGACCAGCCGGTGCAGGTGAGCTGTACTCGAGCGTCGCGCGTGTCGAGAGGATCTGGCGGATCTCCGGGCCGGTGTACGGGTGTGTGGGCACGATGAGGAGGCGCGCGAGGAGGTCCGGTGGGATGCCGTGGGCGGAGTTCAGGTCGGGTGAGCCCCTGATTGTGGTTGTGCCGCGGTTCGAGGCGAGGATTACGATGGGTGAAATGCTGGATTCTAGCGCCCGGTTTAGGTAGGTGAAGCATTCAATATCGAGCATGTGGACCTGCGACGGTTAGATAGGTTGAGTTGGAGGGGGTGACGAGACTTACTTCGTCGATGAAGAGGACGCCCGGTACGAGCTCTGCAACGCCTTGGTCGATGTATTTGTTTACCACTTTGTTGATTTCGGCGCGCAGCTTGTCGGTGATCTCGGTCTTGCGCGGCTTCATTAGCTGTCCCATCATGCTCATTACATCTTGTCCTCCTTGAGGACGGGCGTTCGCGACGTCGAGATCGTGAAGAGTGACATCCTGAACAACTTGCTTCTTCTTGTGCACTTCTCCCTTTGGTACCGGGACGTACTCTTCCGCTTCGAGATCGAATTCCGTCGCAAATGCATCACTTCTGCCAACACGTTTGACTGCACCAGTGTTTGCTTCAATGTAGATGACGTCGCCGATCCTGACTCTCTCCTTTTGTATTGCCTCGTAAATCGAGGGATCTAAGCGCAGCTTCTTTGTTCCTCTGGCCGAGCGCAATGTGATGATGAGATGTGAAATTGTGCGTCCGTATGATCCAAGTGGGTTCTCGGCCTCTTCTGGCGTAAGCTCTGTCACCTCGCCCTCGTAGACCTCCTTTGTCTCCTGCACCCTCAATCCAATGGCTCTTCGGAAGTTCTCCATCAGCGCCTCCGTCTTCTTGACCTCTGACGAATACACCTCGCTTCCAACAATGGGGCAGAATGGCACCTTGGTACCAAGCTCTTGCGATACCGCCAGCGCGAGCGCAGTTTTTCCTGTTCCTGGACCTCCTGCGAGCAGAACCGCTCTGCCAGCCATCTTCTTTGCTTTGATCAGATCCACCACAACACCGCATGCTTCTCTCGCTGACGTCTGACCGATGAAACCAGCGCCATTTGTGTTTGCGCGACCGTCAGATCGCAGGCCGAGACCTTTGATGTGGGAATGTGCTGCGGTTCTGTTTTCTCTAGAGTTTCCGCGGACTTCTGAGATTTGTACTGGCTTCATGCCTGTGGCCGGCGCAACTGTGCCGTTCGGAGCAGCCATCGTCGCGAAAGTCTGATTGAGCTGTAAGGAACAATCTTTGTCGATCTACAGGCTGGAGAACAGTTTGGTGAATGCGCGTTCTTTTCGCGATAAAAAAGCGGTCGTTATATATCGCTCAAGAATTGATTGAGATGTATCTTAGTGCTGATCTGGGTCCAAGAGGCTTCGTTTTCACAATGATCGGTAGAGAAGTTGTTTTGGGAGAAGTCGGTCGTTGAAATGAGAAACCGAAAAGCTACAGAAGCAACGCGTGGAACACGAAGCTCAGTCAGTTCCGCAAAGATTCAAGCATGCCTGACTCTTGGCAAAATGGTATGCGTCGGGATAACCTCGGACGGAAATTATATGCTTCATGGAACAGCAGTCTCCAGTTCTGGCACTGCACGACAGATTCTTGAGATCTTATACAACAGCGCTTGGTCACTTTCCTCATCTTCTCTCGTAGCGAGTGCACACAGCCAAGATGGTCAGCATACATCAGCGCATGCGCAAGCTGCAAACAGTGAGTCTACTAAGCATCACGAGACCAACTGATACTGACCAGCATCGTAGAAAGTACATACCTCCACCAATCCTTCCCTCCCCCAGACTAACATCCGCAGCTCCTAGCAATCAAACTCGGCTCCGGCGCCGCCATCCTCCCCAAAGACGTCGCACGAATCCACATGCGCTTCGCACCGAATATCCACGGCGGGCACTATGGCTCGCGCAAGTTCTGGCGCCACGAGCTGGTGCGGCTGAAATACCACAACCCGGCAATCCCGATGACCATCGACCGAAACGTGCCACAGGAAGACCCCGCGATCATGACAGTCCATTTCACATCTGCCGACGCACAACAGAGCTCCGGCAGTCCGACGAGCGCGCCCGCACCCACTGGAAGCACGAGCGGCGACAAGACGACCAGTGATCATGCGAGTACGACCAGGACGGAGCAGATCAGTATGACGGATCGGCAGGCGAGCGAGATATTGGCGGATCTGCTTAGGATCACGAAGGCTGTTGTTGTGGAGGCTACGCCGGAGGAGCGGGAGACGTTGGAGGAGCTTGAGGAGGCAAGGATCAGAAGTGAGAGGGATAGCGCGTTGAGTTTGGAGGTCAGGGCGAGGAGAAAGAGGGAGGAGGCTCTGTTGGCGCAGGCGAGGGGTGAGATTGAAGCTGGCGAGTGATCATAAAGTTGCGTGGTTTGAATGGATTGTATTTGTACAAAGCATGGACGGCGTTCCCGGAGCGATGGGTCTTGTCACGATATTAGATGGAGATCATAAAGTCATGCATAGCGAAGTGGTATGTAAAAGGGGTATCAAGGGCTCGCTATACCACACTGTAGAAAGAATGCAAAAAGGTGCCTGGCTGATTCCGATACTGTCATGCTGTTCGTGGCGTCGTTTCATGTGTCACGGTCGTGGCTTTTGTCATTCCAGAGGGGAAACGTGAGCAGCCAGTGCGGCGTTCAGACCGCAGAGCTGCATCGGATAGACCATCGTTGTTTTCCAGGCAGCAGGAAGCATGTCGAAGATGGTGCTGATATGGCGATCCGCGATACCTTCCATCCACCAATACTGCTCCTTGGTGTTCTTGAAAGCAGCGAAGAGATAGGCCATGATGACGAGAGTCCTCGGCCTTGCTCCTTCACCATATCGATGAAGCGAGGTTCAGCCCGCGAGACAAAAGTCAAGAGTCGTCGCCAAGTACATAGTGAATCCTCTTCTCCTTCCAGTACGGAACCTGGAATTGACTATCGTGCAGTTCGTCCAGTCTTTTCCTACAGCGCAGCTCTCTCCCTTTCACACCTCGACCTACGACTCTTTGCTGTCCATCTCTAGACCGTAGGAATATTTCATGGTGGACGCAAGAGGCACCTACAATACCTACAGTGTGCGACCTAGATAAGTAACAGTGCTTACCTGCATCATCTATGCCATTGTTGCAGTATGTCGTCTGTTGCAACGTCTTGACAATGCGAGTAAGCTTTCATAGTCTATAGAGCATCTATGGGTCCGTCTTCCATTAGAGAAGCATTCACTCGAGTCTCGACAGCAATGATCAATTCATAAAACACATCTGGAAGGACAATCTTCCGAAAGAGCAAAACCTCTCAGGGGTCGGAATACTGTTTGCTGCGCGAAATAGCCAAGACACATGTGTTAATGACATCACTTTGCCGCCGTCTTCCATAAGGTAATGACAACCACGGCAAGTGCTCTGATACATATATATCCATATATCCCAGCATAAAGTACAGTATCCACTCTCATATACAATCAACCACACCTTGAGTTCACATTCCAACCTCATAATAATATCTGCAAATATCAGCAATGGCGCCACAAAACTCCCACCGACAGCGCTCTCTCATCGACCGCATGTCAGACGCCCTAGTCTACGTCCTCGCCTTCCCTTTCATCGCCATATTCATCGGCTTCAAGCGCGTCTTCGTCGAGCAAAAGGGCGACTCGCACTCCTACCGCTCCCGCCTGCCACAAGGCCGCTACAATGGCTGAGCTCCCTCCGATCGCCCCCGTTCTTCTCGAGGACGAATCAATCTATGCGAAGACAGGCTGTGATACCACCAGCGCTTGACATTGTCCACTATCTACCGACAAGGAGTCGATATCAATCCTGCACGCCAAATACATCAATGTAGAAACACGTACGACTCATGCCTTATCACGAGCACTCACGATAGTTCGCGCGGGTGCCGAAAGCCGCATGTCCGCTGCGCGACAGAAGACTGGGGAGTCCCGACCACTACACACCGTTTTGAGTTGCGAAGGATCCAGATCAGCAAGTCGAGATGTTGCGGCGCGTTGAGCGACCGAGAAGAGATTGTACAATCGATGAGCCTCGCGTCTCGGTTTGGAATTGTGAGATGGCCAGAGTAGTGTTGGTGAAGCGGAGCGTGGTTACTCACATTACGACTTGACGCAGTAATGGTCAATGAATCAATGATCTACGTGTTTCTTCCAGCGCTTTCTGTGTACATTCTCAATCTTGAGCTGTTTGGAACCATGTCTGCCTGACTCTTGTGGTAGTCACGCTGAAGTGTCAGGCGATTTAGGCTAATCAAATGTACGTGACAAAACGTAGACCCTGCGTCGGGCATGTATATCCCAGTCGGGCAGCGCCCGCCTGTACCCGCGGGCAATTGGACCGTCTGATAGGCAAAAGGGCGGGCAAGGGCAGCTATCTAGCTGCCGAAGGGCAAATGACCACTTTATAGCTAGCCTAGACCCCACATCAAGCCGCTCGAGAGCAGCTCAAACTCGTTTTCGAGCGGAAAGATCGAGCGGCTCGACTTGCGCTACCCCCGCTCGTCGGCTCGATGAGCGCGTTTTTCCCGCCCTCGCCCGCTCAAAATCGAGCGGCTCGATAATACTCTCAATTTGTAGCCAAAAGCTGCCCTTACCTGCTCTATTTTCAGCCGCTCAATTTTTTGCTGCTTCAAATAGCGTTATAGCACTATATAATACAAATTGTAGTTACTATAGGAGTTATACTACTACCACACTACTACCACGTAGACCCCACTTCGAGCAGCTCGTGAGCAGCTCGATGCTCGATTCGAGCAGGAAAATCGAGCTGCTCGATTCCTGCTACTCCTGCTCGCCAGCTCACGGAGTAGGATTTTTCGGCTCCCGCTCGCTCGAAATTGAGCAGCTCGATTTCCTGCTCAAATGGAGTATCGAGCTGCTCACGAGCTGCTCGATTTCGAGCCGCTCAATATTAAGCTGCTCGATATTTATATAAGTAGCGTTATAGCACTATATAATACAAATTCTAGTTACTATAGTAGCTATACTACTACCACGCTACTACCACGTAGCTCTACGTCCTATATTTATAGCTATTTAAGCTAATTATACTTAGAAATCGAGCAGAAAATCGAGCAGCTCGATTTCGAGCGGCTCGATTTACATACGAGCGGCTCAATTTATATAAAAGCTGCTCGCGCTCGCTCGAAATCGAGCAGCTCGATATCCTGCTCGATTTCTGGCAAGAAGCTGCTCCTGCTCCCTCGCTCGGCGAGCTGCTCGCTGCTCGAAGTGGGGTCTACTACCACGTAGCTTTATGTCCTACATTTATAGCTATTTAATAAAATCGAGCGGCTCGAATTTGAGCGGCTCAATGTATATAAGAGCGGCCCTCATCCGCTCAAGGGCGGGCAGACGCCGCTTGATGTGGGGTCTAGGTTAGACATTCGACCGCAGCAGGCGCGACAGCTGGCGCGGCGGCTAGGGCGGCAGAGAGTCAGACAGGCACACGTAGGTTTGAGTCTGCCCGTCGGGTATCAGGCTGCCTGTTGTGGGTTAGACCCCACTTCGAGCAGCGAGCAGCTCGCTGAGCAGCTTGTCGAGCAGCTCTCACGAGCAGGAGCACCTCTTCGCCAGAAATCGAGCAGAAATTCGAGCAGCTCAATTTCGAGCGAGCAGGAGCCGAAATATTCTACTCCGCGAGCCGACGAGCAGCTCGAAATTGAGCTGCTCGATTTTAAGCTGCTCAATAAGCTATATACTGCCTAGTAGAAGGTCTTAGTAGTGTCTATAATAGTTATAAAGCTTATACTACTACTACGCTACTACCACGCTATAGTTAAATCCTCAAAATAGCCCTATACGGCCCCTATTTCAAAATTTCGAGTAGCTTGAAATCGAGCAGCTCGACATCAAGCGAGCGTAAGCAGCTTTTAGTTAAAGATCGAGCAGAAAATCGAGCTGCTCGATTTTGAGCGAGCGCGAGCAGGAGCAGCAGAAATCGAGCTGCTCACGAGCGGCTCGAAGTGGGGTCTATTGTGGGTAGACCTCGCAACGAGCCGCTTGAGAGCAGCTCAATGCCCGTTGTGAGGGTACTAGCTACCAGAAATGACCTCCTCTACACTCCCATCAGTGGGCAGACAAGAACTTCAAGCAGCTTATGCGACATGTGGACCAATTCTGAAAGACCAACTTTAAATCAATTGACGTAGCAATAAGCCCCACGCATTAGACTCGCAAGGCTCCGCGATATCAAATTTGAAATGACAGACTTTGACAAGGATCTACTTGGTTGTGGCGTAGAGTTCTTCGAATGACTGACTTGAACCACTTGATTGGCTGTGATATTCAAGACTAGTTAGGCAAGCCTCTGACACTCTCCTTGATAATGTCGGCACCCTTCTCAGCGACCGCATACGTAGTAGCCATAATGTTCCCCGAGACGTGACCTGGAAATACACTAGCATCGATGACTCTGAGCCTGCCCACACCCTTGACCTTGAGATCATTGTCGATGGCCTGACCGAGAGCTGCGGTTCCTATGAGGTGATACTGCGTGCTGATGTGGTTCTTGACATACTCAACACGCTTCTCTTCGGTGTCCATGACCGCATCTTGAGGCGGCAGCTCGCGTCGGGCAATCGACTTGGCTAGCAACGGATGTCTTGACACTTTGTCCATCCAACTGATACCGGCAGCGAGGATCTTGGCATCAACTTCATTGCGAAAGTAGCCTGGATCGATTCGAGGAGGCTTCAGTGGATCACTCGACGTGATATGGACTGAGCCACGAGACAGTGGATGCTCGAGGCACATCAGCAGAGACAGTTGTTGCACACCATCTGGAGGCTTGCTGAAGAACTGCGTTTGATCAGAGCCCTTGGCGACGTCGAGGCGGCATGGGATACAGAACGTCTGGAGGTTTGCGAAGGTTGGGTCTCGTAGTTGATCGACGATGACCTTCTCTTGTGCTTTCTCGAAATCCGTCTTCGCTAGCGATGTCTTCTCAATCTCGGCGACGGTCGCTTCCAGCTCATCTGGAGCCACGATGGTAGAGTACGAGACAAAGCCCATCATCATTCCTGGCGATCCGTATGGACCCTTGTGTGTCTTCTCATAGACGTCTTGTTGCGCCTTCATGTAGTCTTCTCCGTGGAGAGCATCAAGTGAATCAATGCCAGGGTTGAGGTCGAAGAGAAGACCTCCTAGCACATGGTCCTGGAAGTTGGCTCCGATGGCCCTGTTCTCGACAACGCAATCAATGCCAGCTGCCTTAAGGACTTCCGGGTTGCCAATGCCTGATAGCTCGAGTAGCTGAGGAGTCTGGATGACACCGGCGCTAAGGACGACCTCCTTGTTCGCCCGGACAACATATTTCTGGTCTCCATGAACAAATTCGACTCCTTCCGCTTCTCTGCTGCTATTCAACACAATCTTGCTAGCTTGCGCCTTTGTTAAGACCTTAAGGTTGGGTCTTCCCAGATTGGGCCTCAGGTATCCAGTTGCTGCATAGCTACGACTGCCTGGATCGTCGGTTCGATTGACAGCACCCAGACTGGAATAGAAGCCTAGATGATCACCGGACCAAGCATCCTTGAGCGTCTTCTTCGTTCCGCTCACGTCGTAGCAAGCTTTGGCAAAGTCCTCCTCAAGTGGCATGTACCAGTCATTGAAGCTAGTATGAATCGGACCATCACCGTGAAGCTCAGCCGTATGCGGCATAAATTGCGGGTCAGGCGCATACGGCTCGTTCTTGTCGAGCGACTGATGTTTGCGGAAGTACGGCTCCAGGCCATCCCAGCCCCAGCCTTTGTTACCTAGGCTCTCCCATGCGTCATAGTCGGCACGAGAGCCGCGGACGTACATGAGGTAGTTGATGGCAGAGGAGCCACCCAGGAGCTTGCCACGTGGCATCGAGTAGCTCTTGTTGCCGGCGTTGGGTTGGGGTGTGGACGTCATGCACCAGTCGTACTTCGGTCGACCAATGAGGGTCGGGTAGAGAGAGGGAGTCGAGACGTTCTTGTCGTCCATGCGGTCCTCGCCTGCTTCAAGCACACCTGAACGAGATCAGTATAGGCAAACACTATGGGAGCGCATGGCATACCAACTGTGACACTCGGGTCTTCAGTCAATCTGGCTGCGACGACTAGTCCAGCTGTCCCACCTCCGACAACAACGTAGTCGTAGTTCTTGCTTACGAACACATCAATTGAGCAGATCGCGTTGTTGTGTCCGTTCATGTTGCTCATGGTGTTTTGGAGTATCAGTAAATTAGGGAGTGAAACAGTATCTTTCAATGCAGCTTACCACTACACAGGGACCTACAAGATGCCTTCTCAAGTCGCGACGCAGTCATATACCTCCCACCTTGCCAGTCAGTTGCTAGGCATTGTTGGAGTAACAAGGTGAACCTTCCACAGCCCCGCGTGAACCCATGCTCTGTTCACATTCCCCGCAAATACGTACTTCGCGGGGTGCATGCGGAGAACACGTCCTTCGGGTGTTGGACAGAGACTTTGAAGAACGATCAGCATGCCGGTGCAATGGAAGAATCGATTGGTGAGATGGGAAAATGGAAGAGCTTCTCGCAGGCTGGGAGCTCGAGGCTGTGATTTGGAAGCAGTTTGAAGATCGAAATCAAACGAGGTGTCGCATCGCGTTACCTTTGTGACGTGACGAGTGATACCTCAGGTGGTCGTATCATGTAGGTATGGACACGCATGACAGCTGTTTTAATAGCTGCTTGATACAGGTGTTGACATGTTGTTGTATTGCGTGCAGCGTGCTGCTTATTATGCGAAATGGAAGTTCTGCTTATGTCATATTACGTAATCACCCGCCTTCACTTCTCTGGTGCAAAATGTTCACCTTAGTAGTTAATCTAGATAATCACAGCAGCTGTGCGTCGAATGATGAACGGCTGATGCCACACACAGTGTCCTGAAAAGGCTGGTCATGGCGTTGTGGGTGACACTCATTTGTCAATCGCGTGACTAACTTGCGCTCAAACTCCGCAAACGCCCACATTCAATAGGCATAGACCCACCCCACAACGAGCGGCGAGCGGCGAGCGCGGCGCTCGCTTGGTATCGAGCGAGTGAGGGCAGCTTTTGGCCACAAATCGAGTTTCAAGCGAGCAGGGGCGGGTGCAGCGTAAATCTAGCTGGTCAAAGTTGAGCTGCTCGTTATGGGGTCTAAATAGGCATGACTAGACCCCACAACGGGCGGCTTGATATTAGGCGGCTCGAAATTGGGCGGACGCGGGCGGTTTTTATATAAATCGGGCGGACGGGGCAGCTTTTTGACTGCTAAGCCCGCCCAATTCCATTGAATAGCTATAAATATAGGACTTAGAGCTATGTGGTAGTGGCGTAGTAATAGTATAGCTACTAAAGTAGTGTTATACTAGTAGATAGACCCTATATTAAGTAGTAAGCAGCTCATCGAGTAGCGTCCGTCCGCCCGATTTCGAGCCGTCCAAAATCGGGCAGACGCGGGCAGCTTTTATATAAATCAAGCCGCTCAAAATCGGTCGGCTTGATTTTCCGCCCAAAATCGGGTTCGAGCTGCCTACAGGCGGCCCGATGTGGGGTCTCGGCATGACTAGGCTTAAAATTGGAACACTAGTATAAGCAGATTTTGACAATGGCCTTCAGTGCTATAGCGACTTAGGACAAGCGAGCGGGAGCAGCAAAACCCGCTCGACGAGCTGATGAGAGGGGGCAGCGCAAATCAAGCCGCTCAAGGGCGGCTTGTTGTGGGGTCTAGACCTGATCAACTTGATCTCTCGCCTCACGATATCCTGTGATCTGCTTCTGATGCTCTTCCCAAGCTTCATCAAGAGCCTGTTCTTGTTTGCGGCGCTCCTCTACCACACTCTTCTTTAATGCCTCGTAGGCATTCAGAGCATTGTTGCGCTCATTCCTGGCTCTCACCATTTTCTCGCGCTTTGGCTCAACGGTCTTCAGAAGGTCTTTGGCGTAGGTAGAACAAGCCTAATGTAGCTATTATAAAGATAAATGGGTAACTCAATGGGCAAAAGGGCAGCTGATAGGTGCCTATTGGCCCTTAGACAGTTCGAATCGCGCCCATGCCCGCCGGTACTGCCCGCAGGCAGCCCAGATCCCCACGGCCAGCTAGGAAGACGCCTGTACCTGCCTGTACTACCCATGGGCAGCCTTTCACCCAACGAACAAGGGCTTGTGGGGTCTAGAAGTTGAGTCAGTGCTCACTGTCACAACAAAATAGACATGTGCGTCAGGCGGCGTTAGACCCCACATCGAGCGGGTAAGGGCAGCTTTTAGCTACAAATGGAGCGTGATACTGAGCACCTCAATTTTGAGCGGACAGGGCCACAGGGGCAGCTTTTTTACAGATCGAGCCGCTTGAAATCGAGCGGCTCGATTTTACCGCTCGATAAGGGTAACGAGCCGCTCGAGAGCGGCTCGATGTGGGGTCTAATCAGGTCTATGACACTCTGAAGATGATTAGAGAGACTCTCAAGTAATAGACAGCTTTAACTGGTTCTCGATCTTCGAGACTTATCATTTCGGAATCTACCAATGTCTGCGCTGTCCCGCTGGGTGAAAGTAGGTCGTGTAGAGCATCAGCACCTCCAAGTAGCACCAATTGAATGGTTGAGATTGTATTGGGTTCATCTAGAACATGAAGTGTGTTATGTACAGGGTCTAGGGCATCTATGCCTTCCTCGCATCATCAACACTGATCTCAGCCTCATCAACATCGTGGGTGATGCCAGGGGTACCAGCAGCAGTCTTGCCCAAGTAGTGGGTGGCCTTGATCATGTTCCACTTGTCCTCATCCCTGTCGAGCTTGTGGAAGCACCACCAGAACGCAAGACCACCGACAAAGGCAAGGATGGAGACGACGGTGTAGTTCCACACCAAAAGAGGATCCTCGGACAGGGAGACGAGGGCTTGAGCGAGGGCGGAGGAAAAGGCCGTCATAAGGAGGTTGATGGCCATGACGAGAGATCTCAGGTTGGTGGGGGCCTTGGAGAAGGCATACTCGAGACTGGTGATGGAGGCGAAGATCTCGGACAGACCGATCAGGACATATGGGATGGTCTGGATCCAGACATTGATTGGCGCTGGGTCGTCACAAGTGCTGGCCTGGTCACCGCAAGGTCCAAGCTTGTAGATATAGTATTGAATAACAGTTGCAGCCACCATTGCGGCGGCTGCGAACATGAAACCGGCGAAAATACGCTTGAGAGGAGTGAAGTTGATGTGAGCCTTGCGGAGCGCTGGATAGACGACAAAGTCCATGAAAGGGATCATGATGACTAGGGAGATTGGGTTCAAGTTCTGGATGAGATCGTTTGGGGCACCATTCAGCACCATTGTTGCAGCCTGGAAGCATGTTAGCAAGATTCAAGCCGCTTTCGCAAACCCTGGAAGAGAAGCTTGACGATCGAGAGGCGCTATGTCGCAAAATCGTGTTCGTAGACGACAGCCGTCTGACCGCGGACACGGCCGACTCAGCTGAGCATGTGCATGGAAGGATTGTCAAGTGAATGGACGTACCTGGCTGGTAAGGTTATTGGTCATTTGCGAGTAGGCGAGCCAGTATAGCGGCAAGAACAGGAAGACCTTGCAGGCGTTCAAACCACGGCGAACTTCGTCGACCCAGGCATCATCGTAAGTCATCCATTTTGGTCGCTCCGCAACTGGAATCAGCGAAGGGCGGACGACATCCCAAGAGAACTCGCGCTTCATCTTGGCAAAGTTGAGCGACCACTTGCCCTTCATGGCAGCACCGAACATGGTGAAGAACTTTCCGAGGACGGAACCGGTTGGGGGTGTGAGTCTGTAGCCCTTCTTGAAGGTTTGCAACACGAACGGAGCAATGATGAACATGACGGTTGGTAGCATAAAAGCGAGCCAGAAGCCTACATATTTCTCTGCAAAAACCATGGCAATCTGGCCGACCAAGCTACCTGCGCCAGTTTAGTAAGTGCAAACCAATGGCACTGAGAGATAGCCTACCTATGTTGATGCACATGTAGAAGTAAAGGAAGATCCTTGAGTTGGTAACTGCTGGGTCCACGATGACTCTCTCGCCGGTCTTGGTGGTGATGATGTGCATCCTGGTGTCTTTTGTTTGTTCGGCCAAGAGTGGAGAGATGTTCGACTTGAATCCGCCAGTGCCAATACCTGGGTTATTGTTTAGTGGGAATGATAAGGACTAGTAATGTGCCTTACCGAATATGATCAGGCCTACGGCGAAGACTCCAATAGATGTCTTGGGGTGAACGATGACCGAAGGGGCTGCAGAAGCAGTGAGGACGACGTGACCGATGATGGCAACCAGAATGGCGAGCTGGATGGTTCTGAAACGACCGAGATGGGCATCCGCGATGTAGGCACCAAGAAGTGGCATCACATAGGCCCAGAACTGGTTGAAAGTGGTGAGACCAGTCGCGGCTCGCTGACCCATGCCCAGAGCACCAGACTGGCCACTGAAGCCAGCACCGGTCGTGGATCCGGCTGGAAGATCCTGTTGAATGAAGTTGGTGACTACTATGAGTTAGAGGAAGCTATCCACAGCCACGGTCGACCGAGTAGCACATCGGCGCAATGATTGTACTAACAAACAATGGTGGTGCCGTAGTACGAGAAACGCTCGCAGAGCTCGACAAAGGCGATTGAGAAGGCGGACCATGGAATTTTGCCTGACACTCTTCGCAGAGTCTTGAGATCGTGCTCTGATACCTCCTCGTTGCCGTCGTCGGAGATAGCAGACATGTCGGTAACATCGATGGTTCCATGACCATGAGCCTTCTCGTCGGCGGAGCCCATGTAAGCAGCCTCAGGCACCTCTGCCTTGACTATCTCCGCCTGATCCAAGGGGTTCAAGACCGACATGATGGGCTACTGTTACAAAGACGAGTAGAAGGACCAGTGAGATGTGAATTAAAACCAAAAATATCCAATGGACAACAACACAGGACAGCAGTTCATTATAACATCCACCCTTATCTGCCCTAGGCAAGTACAGTACACCAGAGCCGTTCAGAATTCTGCTTCGGAACATCAAATTGGGAAGGTCATCGCCCTACCAAGAGATAGACAAGCGCTAGGGTAGTATCGAGGAGAAAGTTCGAGATAGAGGATATCCGAGTAGTTCATGGTGTGTGGTACTGAGAGGACTTGGCTACACTTGGCAACAGTAGTTGGCGCGAGATGGCGGGACAAGTCGAACGAGCGCGAAGACCACAGTGCTGAAAGCTGGCCAAATTTCTATGGTACGGCCGCAGGAGGAAGACGTCGGTGGTCTCCGAGAGACCGTTTGCCAACAAGTCGATGCGATGCTTGGGTTTCATCAGACAGGAGTGTTCATCTACCGCATGTTGGTGCGTCTTGGCTACAGCTTGGCACTGTATGTGGCGGCGGAAAGGGCTTGGCGATTTGATACGAAGTTCAAGGTCGCGATAGTGTCGACCCTAAATTCTAATCGTCCATGAGCTAGAACAACTTGTTAGGTAAAAAGGTGCACCTTGTTTGACTTCTGGAACGTACTCAGCCTGTTTCGGTGGCATGATCGCTGAAATTCGATACCCTACTCTGAACGCTCGCTTGTCCATGCAGCACGCGACCTGGGATCGTGGGTATTGATCGACATACCATGGGGTACGGTACAGTCGTTGGTTGTTGGGTTGATAGTGATGGCTCTGAGGAGCTGACATGCTCGAGCTTCGGAGTCAGTCCCAGATTGACCATGGTGGTATAACTGTTGGACATATGCGATGCGACCCTCTGGTTTTCTGCGCATCCCCTCAGGTGTCCCGTCAAGGTTGATAGTCGTTCATAAGGTCTTGAACCAACACTGATAAGTTCTCGGTATGTGCGACCGACCTATCAAGGCGCTTGCGTTTATCATTGAAAGTTTGCTTCTTCCAACGCTTGAATGGCAGGCCAGGATAGTCCGACATTGGCATGTACGGCGTGGGACTCGTGTCTGATGCCAACCTTGAAGACACGAAGTGTCATTCTGAATCACGTTTCTCTTCTGGCGTGGAGGCCGGGTGATTTAAACCAAAGATTGCGATTGTCGTTGATGAGCTTGTAGACTCGATGACATGGCTGACAGATACTGAATCCTGATCTTCTTGATATACCCCTGTGTCTGACTTCAGTATACTGTCTGTATATGTCTACTGGCCGATATGTCGAGTCTATGGGCAGACCAGTCCGATCATGAGTTCCTTGTATACCGGAGGCCAGTCACCTCAGCCGGTCCAAGGCCTCGACACGATGGTCTGCTTCCTATCATGTCTTGAGGTCGGGGTTTCAGCACTTCGGATCAAGTATGAATTTGTAGATGCGATCGACCAACAAGACCTACAGAGAGGGGTGAGGTCAAAGGTATATGATATCAATCAGCATGCCGTGCTTCTAGGCTGGAACCTGTGCCGCACTCCAAAGCCGATACCGGACCTCACCGCATTCCCGATTCGACACCGAAATTTCACGTGATATCATAATAAGGTATTACCAAGGATCAATCGTTGTACAAGCATTGTCGACCTCCATGGCGCACAGTAGGTCGTGGCTGAGAGTATGCGGAGAAAGCTATACCACAGTGTAAACCACCCGAGACGCTTAGGTGAGCAACCAGTAGACCATTATTTAGTCACGACCCACGTGTCCTCGCAGCTGAGTGAGCTTACGACATCTCTTGCGTTCAAGTAGCTTCCGTAGTGCAACACCGAGCAAGCTAGACATTATAAGTCCACCCTCATACACATTTCTCTCGTTCCCCCATTTTAGAACAACCACTACCACTGCCATCGTCTCGCACTCCGACTGTCTCAGAAACAATGGCATCTAAACCAGCGATCGTGCTCTCCCACGGCGCCTTTCACGCACCCAAACACTACAACCTCCTACTCAATGCCCTCAAAGACCAAGGCTACGAGGTGCACTGCCCACAACTACCTAGCGTGGGCTCGACGCAATCAAGCATCGAGCCGGACGTCGCGATTATTAGCAACACGATCGAATCCCTCGTAGCCAAAGACAAGGACGTGGTCCTAATGTGCCACTCCTACGGCGGCATGGTGGGGTCGGCCGCCGCCTCGCCATATATCAAGCGCGCCGGCGCCTCAGGCCACGGCATCGTCGCCATGATCTACATGTGCGCCTTCCTGCCATCGGCGGGACAGAGCCTGTCAGACATCAGCGGCGGCGAAAAGCTCTGGGCCGCGCCTGATTTCGACCGGGGCCAGATGGTTGTGTTCCCGGAGAAAGCGCAGGAGGGTCTGTACACGGGCGTGACGGACCAGAAGCTCGTGGACGAGATGATTCCAGAGCTCAAGGGACAGTCGATTGGGGCGGTTATGTCCAAGGTTGATGCGGAGCCGTGGAGGGAGGTCAGGACTGTCTATATCGTCTGCGAGCTCGATCAGGCTATTTGTTTGCACGAGCAGGAGGGCATGTTGGCGAGCAAGGGAATGATTGAGCAGGTCAGGCTGAAGACCGGGCATAGTCCCTGGATGAGTGATCTTGATAATTTGGTTAAGATTGTCCTCACGGTCGCAGAGGGAAGGAATTTTGAGTCGAAATAGATGAACCTTCACATGTTCGTCTGCTAGCTACAACTACATCCATCTATCATCATCATCTGCAACGTCATATTCCCCGCCCCTGCCGAGTTGTTGTCTCTCATCATCCATATCCATATCTGGTTCTGCGTTGCCAGTCTCCGTTGTCGAGCTTGCAGGAGTTATGTTTCCAGCCACCGTCGCAGCGGCAGCGCCCGAAAGCTGATTGTTTGGTACCCAATTGAGCTCGCATTTACCAATATGAGGGATCTCCCTTCCAGCTGTGGCGAGGAACTGCTCGGCCTTGTATCGTTCCTTGAAAGCAACAATGGCGGCATCTTTGCGGTCGGGATGAGTGCTGATGGAAGCTGACTCCATGAGATCGCTCTGTTATAATCGTTAGCGTTGAGTAATCAAAGTGGGTTGAAAATGACTTACGAAAAGCAGGTACTGCTTGAGCGCCTCATCCTTGCCCTCGTTGAAGTCCTCGCTGTTGGGAAATACCACGGCAAGCGCCTTTGGTCGGTTGTCCAATCTCATGACTCCACCGCCTCGTGCTCCTGCGAAAGCACCCCTGCCACGCCATGAGCCACGAGATTGTCGCCCACCACGAGCACGGAAGCCACCTCTGCCTCTGCCATAACCTGCATAAGGCGCATCGGCGCTCTCATCAGGGTTGATGCCTATGCTCCTGGCCTCCGCTTCAAGTGCTGCAAGTTTGGCTTTCAGCGCTGCGGTTTGATCTGTTGACTCTCCGCTTTGAGCACCTTCGGAAGCACCCGTAGCATTAACTCCAGCGTCAGGCGTGCCCCCGTTCTTGCTCTTGTCTTTTGCAGCCAATTTCGCCAGAAGCTTAGCACGCTCTTCTGCTTGTGCCTTGATCTTTGCTTCGAGTTCTTGTCGCTGTGTCTCGGCTGCCTGCTTCTGTGCCAATCGCTCTTCATGTTGTCGCTGCGCCTCTTCTTGCTTCTTTGCAAACTCTACAGGATCGATCTGCTCCTCTGCTCTCTTATCAGACATATCAACATCTGGACCGTTGTTATTCTGGCCATTCTGGTAATCGGGTCTTGGCCGCGGCAGACCCTCCGGCTTATACCAGTAGACCTTGACGAATCGATTGTCGAAGATGACTTTCGGACTGTCGTAAGCTTTCTTCGCGCTTTCGTAGTCAGGATACTTGACAATGGCCAATCGCTTGAAGTCTTGCAAAGTGACCTCATCAATGTTGCCAAATTCCAAGAAGAACTCCCTTACATCTCCCTCGTTGAACTTCTCTTCTGGAATGTTCTCGACCACGACCGTTGTAATGGAGCGATCATGATTCGGTCCGGCTAGCGAAAAGTCGGCGCGACCTCCTCTGCCACCGCGGAGTGAACCTCGATCACCTCTTCCTCGTCCCCGTCCCCGTCCTCTTTCGAACCCTTGTTGTCCTTGTCCGCCGTTCAGTATCATAGCATTGTTTGGGTCGTATTCCTCATTCGTGCCAGGTACCACGATCTGATCGCCATGCTCATATGGACACGCAGCGCCTCTAACGCAGTAGCCCTTGTTGTCATAGTTGCGACATCTCTGTCCCGGTCTCTTTGCTTGATGCGGCTGCTGTGGCATAGGCATAGGCATTTGCGGCATTCCGGGGAATTGTAGACCCATAGACTGCGACAACTGCTGGAAAGCCATCGCCATGGCCATTGGGTTATTCGGATCGAAGTTCGGCATCTGAGGCTGTTGCTGCTGTTGCGCATACGATCCGCCTCGACCACCTCGCTGATTGTAGTCGTTTCCCCGACGCATCTGCTTCACTGGCCTGTCATTGCCTCTGCCTCCTCTTCTGCCGTATTGCGACCCTGCTTCGCCCATGGTGACATCGTCGTCTTGGTATGAGCGCTTCCTAGAGTCCAGCTCAGAAGGTCGCGCGCCTAGTGCGGGCCCAGCGGTAGGCGTGAAAGATGGAGCGGTAGCAGTGAGGGCATTGGTGGATGTGAAGTTATAAGACTTTGTCCTGATGACTTCAAAGACACCGTCGACGAAAGATACAGTGTCTCCTTGGAGAAAGTCCTCGAGGTTCTCGACACAGGTTTGCTTCACTTGGGCGTCCGATTCATCGCTCCTGATAAGTGCCAGTACATAATCAGCGAGGACATCGGCGTCGGCGTCTGAGTTGTCCTCGAGCCTTTTGATAATCCAATTCTTAAGCTTTGTCGATTCTTCGTCGTCGAGATGCATGGCAGCGGTCGGTGAGCCGTAGAAATGGCTCGATCAGTGTCAGATTGTGTAGTCCTCAGACAGTCATGTCGGATGTGTGAATGAAAGTGTGACAAGGTATACGACCGGTCGTTAGGATTTTGGGAAGTGTATGTAGCTCTCCACAACGATTGACGTGTGAATCGCGTGCGCGAAATCCCGCGTTGCGCTTTGTGTCACACATGCACAGCTTCTGCAAACACTACATTTCAACTTGAAGGGAAATCATTCAAATCATGGATACAAGATGTACAGATATTGTAAAGAGTAATTGAAAAGTCATTCTCGTTTCTAACTACTTTCAATACAACCAGGAACTCGACAAAAAAGAAACTTCCATCCTTTTAATGCTGATATGACCATGAGCGGAGTAAAGCTCTTGTCTTAGTTGGGTACCGAGGGGATATCAATAGATGCTCATCAAATGCAGCATCTAATCTAAGGTCAAACTTGCAATCAAGCCCAGAACGCATACATGAAAGTACCACCTCAACAAATCCAAAAATCTGGAGGTGATTCTTCTACAACTTGTCGTAGTACTGTGAAGATATGTTAGCTTAGTTTGCGATGGGATGAAGTGTTTGCAACTTACGTTCTCGTAGCCTGGAACCTCAGGCTTGATACCCTTCCTCTTACGCATCTCCTCGACGATCTTACCAGGCATGGTAGACTTGTCAAGGACGGAACCACCTGGCAGGATCTGCCAGTGGTCAAAGACCATCTGTGGGAAGGCTTGACCACCAGTGTTGGCACGGAGATCGGCGTTGAAACCGAAAGACTCGTTGACTGGGAGGTAGGCCTTAATGTTGAAGAGTGGGGTACCTGGTCTTTGCGCCTCCTCGAAGACATGACCTCTCCTCTTGGTAAGGACGGAGTAGATACCACCCATGGCTTGCTCTGGAACCTGGATCTCGACCAAGAAGACTGGCTCCTGGATACCTGGGTCGGCAAGAAGAGTCGCAGCGTACAAGACACGACGAGCAGTTGGGATGACCTGTCCACCACCACGGTGAATGGCGTCAGTGTGGAGGGTAACATCCATAATGTTGAAACGGATGGAACGCATTGGCTCCTCAGCAACTGGACCTTCCTTGGTGGCCCACTGGAAACCAGAGACGACAGAGTCCTTGATTTCGTTGAGGTACTGGACGGCCTTGGTCTGGTCGACCAACAAGTTGGCACCGTTGGTGTCTGGACCGAAGCACCAGATCTTACGGGCGTCAGTGACGTCCCAGCCGTGCTCGTCAGCGAGGATACGGGCACGGAGCTTGAAGTCGTCACGTGGTCCGATCTTGCCAGACTCAATGTCCTTGCAGACCTCCTCGGCAAGAGGGGTGGCAGTGACGTAGAGACGGTTGTGCTTGTTTGGAGACTTGGAGAGAGCGGTCATGCTGGAGTCACCACCGACGGTCTCACGGTACTGAACGACTGGGTCGGAGATACGGAGAGGGACACCGGCGTGGTCCTCCTCAAGATCCTTCAAGCAAATCTCCAAGTGGAGCTCACCGGCACCGGCAACGACGTGCTCACCGGATGGGGTGATGTAGGTCAAGACGCAAGGGTCGGACTTGGACAGACGCTTAAGACCTTCGACAAGCTTTGGAAGATCGTTGGCGTTCTTGACCTCGACGGAGCGCTGGACGACAGGGGAGACGGAGAACTTCATGACCTTCATGTTGTGGGCAGTCTCGGAGGTGGTGAGGGTACCAGACTTGAGCAAGAACTGGTCGATACCAACAAGACCAAGAATGTTACCGGCTGGAACATCCTCGATTGGCTCGGTGTAACGACCCATCATGAGAATGGTACGCTGGACAGACTTGATGAACAAGTCCTCCTTCTTGCCTGGGGTGTAGTTTGGACCCTGGATGCGGACCTTGAGACCGGAGCGGACGGTACCGGCAAAGACACGACCGAAGGCGTAGAAACGACCCTTGTCGGAGGTTGGAACCATCTTGGAGACGTACAACATGAGAGTTCCCTTAGGGTCACAGTCGCGGATGGCGATGGCGGCCTCATCATCTGGTGGACCCTCGTAGAGAGTCTCCATACGGTACTTCTGGGCAGTGACTGGGGATGGAAGGTGGAGAATCATCATCTCCAAAAGAGCATCAGCGGCTGGCAAGAACTTCTTCATGACAACCTTGAGGAGCTGCTTGCCGGTAAGCTCCTTCTCGTCACCGGAGAGCTTGATCTCAAGCTTCTCGAGGAGCTTTGGAATCTCATCGGTCTTGAAGTTCATGACAGCGTTGAAGATTCTGAAGATTGGGTCCAAACAGAACTGGTTAAAGGCACGCTCACCGTCCTCTGGTGCAACAGTCACCCACTTCTTGGTCTTGGCGTTGAACCAGTTGTCACCCCACAGACGCTGCATCATCTTTGTCTTGTCAACACCAAACTTCTTGGCGTATCTGGAAGCGAACTGGCGGATGGTGAAAGCCCAACCGTGGAGACCGGAACCGAAAGCGATGGTACCCTTGTCTGGGTAGACCTGGACGTCACCAAGGACTTTGTCGAAGTAGGTGGCGATAACGACGTTGACGGACTCGATAACACGGCAGAAGTTCTGGTAAAGGTCCTCCTTTGAGAGTTGCAACTCGAGGAGAGCGCGGTCGACCTTGTTGATGATGACGACTGGCTTAATACGCTCACCAAGAGCCTGACGAAGGACGGTCTCGGTCTGGACACAGACACCCTCAATGGTGTCAACGACGACAAGAGCACCATCAGTGACACGGAGAGCAGCAGTGACTTCGGAAGAAAAGTCAACGTGACCTGGCGAATCGATCAAGTTGATCAAGAACTCGTTCTTGGTGGTCTTGACTGGGATATCCTTGAGGTCCTCTGGGTCCTGCATCTGGGCGAAGAGGGAGATGGCAGTGGACTTGATGGTGACACCACGCTCTTGCTCATCTGGACGAGTGTCTGTGAAACGGGCCTCACCAGCCTTGGCCGATGAAATGATACCGGCACGCTGGACAAGCGAATCGGTGAGGGTGGACTTTCCGTGGTCGACGTGGGCAATGACGGACATGTTACGGATGTTGGCTGGGTCGTCCATGAGCCCACGGATCTCCTCGACGGTGAAGCTAAAGGCATGCTGTTAGCTTTGGTTGTCCTCGAATTATTTTGTATCTTGCGCCAGTCGAGAGTTGTGCAGATGCTACAGAGCAGTCATTGTGTCCGCAGAGCTCCCAAATACCCGGTACAGATGCGGATTTTCGACTTACTTGACCATCTTGGCGGTATTGGTTCGATAATGTGGGTAGAAAAAGTTTTTTGGTGAGTGTCGGTGAGGTTGGCTATACCCCGCTCCTGGCGCTGTAAGTGCTTCAAGCACTTGTTAAGCCGGTATAAAAGGTGAGGAGAAGCCTGTGTAAGGGGTCAGTTGATGCGAAAGGCGGGTGGTGGGATGGTAGAGCTGACCTAGGACGGCGATGAACGGTGAGGTAGAGGGATAAGGTGTGGATTTGAGGTTGAGAGGAGGTTTTGCCAAAATCGTGCCTCAATTGGTGGGGCCAGCTTTCGGGCGGCCTGTGCACCCACAAATCGCTTGCCCCCCGCTGCGTGGTGTGCAATGTGCTTCTCCTGGACCGCTTACCTAATCCATTAACACCGCTATATCCGATTCACTCGAAGATATTTCGACACAGTAGTGAAGAAGCATGTGCTTTGACGGTCTCGGAGGATTACAATACATGCAAGTGACAGACCTTGGGTTTAGTGCAAGTCGGACTATGGGGATCATGTTTTTATTTTGGTTACATTGTACATGCCCCTAATGCCTAGCCTCCAAAGCAGCAAATGCCAACGCCTCGCTAATGTCGTAAAAGTTCTACACACTACTCCTTCGTCATCGCTTGACACTACCGCAGGTAACGCATGACCAGGTAGACAAAGATGATGAAGACGACAACACCAGCCCAGAAGATCCACTTGTCCTGCTTTGCCCTCCTCTCGACCATTCGAATCGTGTCTCCACTGATTCCGAGTGTCCCTGCTACGCTGTAGAGCTTCTTCTGCGTGCCCTTCAGCATCTCGCGTTGGTCGCCCAGATCACCTAGCACAGCCCGTCCTCGCTCAATGTACTCGTCCAGCGTCGCATTCGTACTGCCGAAAAAGTTCTGTTCCCGCATCGCATGCGACTCGCGCGCATTCTCCTCGGCGTCAGCATCGACGGCGTACGGTGAACGATATGAGCTGTAGGAGTTCTGCTGACTGGGTTGAAAATTCGGGTTGTTGACGCGGAATAAAGAGCTGGCGCCAGGGCCTTGTGTTCGCTCGCGCGCACTGCTGGCCACGGACGCGTCCGAGTAGGGGTTCTCCGGTGTATGCGAGGCACCATGCGGTCTTCTGCCTAAGAGATCACTTCGAGCTTGTTGACTCTTCTGCTCTTCCACCTCCTGCTTCAGGTTCGCAAAGCGGGTCTTGTAGTCCAGGAGCTCCGACCGGAAATTGATTAGACGATCCTCATCACGCTGTTTCTTCTCCGGCACCAGCTCGTCGGCTATCGCTTTGGCATAGTCGTCTAGTGTTCGAGAGAAGGATGTAAGTGATGTGGTGATCTGTCCTTGGGATGCCGAAGAAGGAGTCGACGTGTTTACGGCTTCGGTAAATGCATCCAAATCTTTGCGAATGGCTGTAGACTGCCGTAAGGCTGAGTTGAAATATGTGCTCTGATTGTGTCAGCGTTGTCTCTCGACAAATTTATCTTGGTTCCATACCATGTCTTCAGCTTTTGGGTAGATTCATGCTGTGGACAAAGTAGTCTCCTGATGTGACATTGAACATTGAACACTTGCCGACGGTAAGGTTTGTTGACAGCTCGGGCTTTGACAGTCCGGTCTTGGCGACCTCACCCTGCATCGAGCTCCACGTTACATGTATTGCATTTGACCACGCTGACCACCAGCTGTCACGCATACCGAGACCCAGATCATAATTGCACACTAGGTATCAATCATGCGGTGTGCAAGCGCCTACATCCTTACCCAGTTTTGTGGTATTTCTGCTGATAATATCCTCGCACGATATATGTTCACGCAGAGTTTCCAGGGATCGTCATGCTCGACGCATTCACCCTTCCCAAAGCAGCAAAGCTACAGCCTGGGCGTCGTTCATTTCATCATGTATCTGAAGCCTCCGTACTTTGATGAGGAGCCTCCACGCGAGCGAGTCAAGCATTCATACGAAAGATTATGCTTGCATGATCGTGCAGTATCTCTTACCGAGTTGGTCCATCCCGCAAAAGCAAGGTAAACTAGAAGGGAGACCTCTGTAAGTACAATATATATCCTCCAGTTCTTTTCTCTTAGTCCGTCCTGCATTCCCAAGAACACCTCCTTCAGACAACATGCGTGGCCTCCTACCTCTGTGTTCCGTAGTATCTGCTGCTTCTCTGGCTTCGTCGCAGCAACCGAACCTTCCTCGAGCTTTACCAATATCCATTGCAACAAATGCGTCCGACACCTCAACCTACGCAGACATAGCATGGCCGCCTGCAAACGTCGGTTCGCTACTCAAGCCAGGCACCAGACTCAGAACTCCGCGAGATGCTCTCGGAGATTGACCCTCTCCGAATTTAGGCCATCGTTAGAAAGCTCGTCAGCTTCGGTACACGATACACTCTCTCGTAGCAGAACGATACCACTCGAGGCATCAGTGCTGCAAAGGACTCGCTGCTTTCTGAGTTCCCAAGTCTAGCCGAGTCGTGTAATGGACGTATCACTGTCGAGATTCAACGCTACAATCAGCCTGTTGCCGTAAGGCTCTTTTTCCGAATGATGAGACGGGAGTCGTGCGATGTGGCGGCCGACCGAGGCGCCGCTGTGGACGCATGTGCTGCCTGTTGGTACTGCTACTAAGGTCACGGTGACGTTGAGCAAGGACAATGTCATCTTTGGTGTCAGAGTTGTGGGTGTCAATGGGTATAGAAGCCCGGCTACTATTCCATTTCCTGTGTCATAGGGGGGTTTTATGTCAATGGTGGTACTGCCATCACCAGCGGTAACTTGAAGTGATTGTTCTATTATCGAGACAGGCATTGAAACATATACGGGAAGGCCTTCAGCACTCCTTGCCTACAGTTCGTAGTATCAATGGTTGACTCTTGACCGACAACGTCTGTGTCTCGTGCCTTGCAGGTTATCCAACCTGATAAGGTTAAAGTGCTCGTTGGAGAACTCCCCCTCCTCCTCCTCCTTCCCCGCATCGAACGGGTGGATTCCGTGGTGATCAACACAACATTGTGCCGGATGACCGACTACATGGACGCATAACCTCATGCCATGGCGCGGGGAAGAGGTGATCATCAATTCCAAAGCTGTTGCAGTGGCATTGGAGATGTCCGGACGAAGGCTGGTGTTGATATAGTCTCGGACATCCACCCATGGCCTGAGACCTCAACTTGGAGTGCAATCCTGGGGTACAAACACACGATTCGTTTCGATTGCATATCTGCCTTTGATCATGTCACTCAAGCTCGTGTCTCGCAATGTATGGCGTACAGCAGCTCCCCAGCATGGCAGAGTCGTCACAAGTGCACTCTACCAACATCGGCCATTCTCTAGCTCACCAACGAATCAGGACAGGACAGCAATCGTGACAGGATCCAGTCGCGGGATGTGAGTCGGAGATGCCGTTACTTCCCGTCCCACTAACCATAGCAGAGGAAAAGCGATCGCCCTTCGCCTTGCCAATGACGGCTACGACATCTGCATCAACGACGTCGAAGCGAACAAAGCAGGGGTAGACGAAATGGTCTCTCAGATCAAGTCCATGGGCCGAAAGTCATGCGCCGCCATCGCTGACGTGTCGGATCTGCAACAAGTCGAGCAGATGATACAGACCAGCGTGAAGGAGCTAGGTCCCCTGAACACGATGTTGGGATTCCCCCTCTGCCACTGCCGAGTAGATAAGCAATACTGACATTCTCAGGATCGCCAACGCAGGCATAGCACAAGTAAAGCCACTCCTCGAGCTCACACCACAAGACTTCGAGCGCATGTTCAGGATCAACGTCTTCGGTGTGCATAATTGTTACTCGGCAGCGGCTCGACAGATCATCTCGCAAGGAAACGCAAGCCAGGACAATCCAGCCAAGATCATCGGCGCCGCGTCAATCGTGGCCTTCAAGCCATTTCCGCTGCTGTCGCACTACTCGGCCAGTAAATGGGCTGTTCGTGGTCTGACGCAGGCTTATGCTATGGAGATGGCGGAGCACAACATTACAGTTAACGCGTAAGTTTGCCGGGGTGAATAGAAGATATATGCTGATAAAGACAGATATGCGCCTGGTATCGTAGGTACGGCCATGTGGGATCTGATTGATGAAGAGATTGGTAAGAAGAGGGGTGACCAGTTGGGAGAGGTCATCAAGAAAGGAGAGACGATCAAAAAGTATACCAAGGAGCTTATTGCGCTCGGCCGTGTCAGTGTGCCTGAAGATGTGGCTAAGCTTGTATCCTTCCTGGCCTCGCGAGACTCGGACTATATCACTGGTCAGACGCAGGTGGTTGATGGCGGTATCATCATGACCTAGACCGGTCGTCTAGTTCTGCATCGCGGATTCGAGAGACGAATGAAGCGGATATCTCAAACATCAGAGACCTAGAGTGTTGTTGATCGAAATGTAGCAAGACCGACCTATATCTATGATCCATGTGAAGCATCGCTGTAGGTACTGGTGTCGGTCGTACGAAAAAGTCCATCGATCGAAGCAGCCGAGAAAACGGCGAAGGTCGTTCTCGATTATTATCAAAGAAAGGGGAAGCATAAGCGGGCTCATCGACAACGTGGAGGCTTGAAGCTTGCCTGTCTACATGTATACTCGAAGGTACCACGTCATGGTAAGCGTTCCGTGTCGGTTCCAGTAATCGGTAAATATATTGACCAAACAGTAACTGCCACATGGGTACAGGAGAACTGCGAAGCGGCCCGACGGTGAGACGGCAGCAGCGTGGTGTCCAATATTGCGCTGTTATGTACAGTAGTCAAGTAGTGTTGTCCCTGATTCTTGGCGCTGGATAAAGAAATCACATCAGCTGACAGCGGAGCCGCAATCGAGAAGGAGGAAGCTGTGCGATCAGGCTAGCTGCTGAGGTGGTCGGAGATTCAGGAATAACATGAGCTTTTAAGAATCGCATATTATTGTTGTTGTAACACATGCAGTGATCAACACCAGGAGCTGCATCTCCCCCTGTAACGGGTCCAAACACGGCTGGTTTTTTGAAACTGAACTCGACATGTTCCTGAATATCAGAGGAGATCGCTACCGTATCGAGTCCGACCAGAGCCTATTTTGTGTTGTAAGACTCGCAGATGTTTTGCAGAGCCGCGGTACGGGATGCAGTATTGGATAAGGTAATGTAGTGTTCCATGAACGTTAGTGCACAAGCCACACGATTCGTCCCAGATGTGATCGAAGATCGAGATATCGCGGCGAAATTTCGTTGTAGAAGCGGAGGCTGCGGAGACGACTTTTCACCCGTTTCTTTGCATGTACGTGGCTGGCGAACCCTCCTGAAACGAAGCTGAATTATCGACAGCGTACAAGATACGTTGTACTTTATGTACTTCGTCCAGAGCTGCGTTGTCCCTTGCTGCTGCTGTGCCTGTCTGTAATCGTGGCTGGAATTGTGGTGACGCACAAATTATATGACGAGTGGTAACAACATGTATTTCTCCGCGTAGCAACAGTGAAAGTCACGCCCGCGTAAGGTAACCAGACATTCGCGCCACTTCCTAAAACGTGCTATTCTGATCTAACCTTGGCGGGCTACGATATCCGCAAGTCCAGTAAATCCACCGAACGACAGTGGTAGCAATACCAGGCAAAGCGGGCAGGAACTGGGAACGAAAAAGCCAAAGCCAGCAGTTGAATTGAAGTGATCCTACCGTAGTCTTCCTAGAGCATCCGGCCGGCTACACTCCCTTGTTGCAATTAATCGTTGACTCGTTGCATACAGTAGTTCGAACTTCGCTGATACGATACGATACCCGAAGGCCGCCTACTGACTTCTGTTACTTTACCTCCCGTGCCTGCACCACACGTTGGAACTTCCACACAAAGATTTGCTCAATCCTCTTCTACCTATCCAGATCGTATTCAGCCAGAGAATCCGGACAAACGCATTCTTGTTCCTTCATATCATTGACGCCACTCGCGAACCGCCCGCTATCCCGGTGAATTCGCAGCAGCTGGAGAAAGCTTGTCCGCTTAACCTCGTGCCCCACGGACCGTCCAGCGTCGAGCGTCGTCCACTGCCTGCCTGCACGCTGCGCTCGCCGCCATCACGCTTGAGACATCCGACTCTCTATCCCACCATTCCACTCTCCTGACCGAAGAGGCGCACCGCATCTACAACAACCACCGCATCTGTATCAAAACACCCTCGACAACCTTTGTTCGCGTCCACAGGCGCTCTACCATCCACAATGGCGGAATTCGTTCGTGCACAGATCTTCGGCACGACTTTCGAGATCACCAGCAGGTAATTAACCAATCCTGCCGATTGCGCTCTGCTTCTGCCTGCAACGATGACAATGGCTGACATTGCGACAGATACACTGACCTCCAGCCGGTCGGTATGGGTGCTTTTGGTCTCGTATGGTAAGTCTTCTTGATCCCCGAGCTGTGGTCTCTCAATTGGACTAACCGCTTCTGTTTCCAGTTCGGCCAAAGACCAGCTCACCAGCCAACCTGTGGCTGTCAAGAAGATCATGAAGCCATTCAGTACCCCTGTCCTTTCGAAGCGAACATACCGCGAGCTCAAACTCCTCAAACACCTGCGACACGAAAACGTACGGAGAAACAAGAACAATAGCCGGGCTTGACAGAACACAATCGCTAAACAACATGCAGATCATCTCCCTCAGCGACATCTTTATCTCTCCCCTTGAGGATATGTATGTTCAAGCCTTTACTGAAACCATCACGCACCTATTCTGATATCCTGCAGCTACTTTGTCACCGAGTTGCTCGGAACCGATCTTCACCGCCTGCTCACATCGAGACCTCTTGAGAAGCAGTTCATTCAGTACTTCCTCTACCAGATTCTGGTATGCATACGCCCACGATCCAATTCAATCCCCGCAATCGCATACTAATATCACGCAGCGTGGTCTGAAATACGTACACTCCGCCGGTGTTGTTCACAGAGATTTGAAGCCTAGCAACATTCTTGTCAACGAGAACTGCGATTTGAAGATTTGCGACTTCGGTCTGGCCAGAATTCAGGACCCTCAGATGACTGGATATGTCTCGACCAGATACTACAGAGCTCCAGAGATCATGCTTACCTGGCAAAAATACGACGTCGAGGTCGACATTTGGAGTGCCGGATGTATCTTTGCCGAAATGCTCGAGGGCAAGCCTCTCTTCCCAGGCAAGGACCACGTCAACCAGTTCTCCATTATCACCGAGCTTCTCGGAACTCCACCAGACGATGTCATCCAGACCATCTGCAGCGAAAACGTAAGAGCATGAGAATGGCAGAAGGAGCATGCGCATTGCTGACACACACATACAGACACTCAGATTCGTTCAGTCTCTGCCAAAGAGGGAAAGGCAACCTTTGAGAAACAAGTTCAGGAACGCCGATCCACAGGCCATTGAACTTTTGGAGCGTATGCTCGTCTTTGACCCAAGGACGCGTGTCAGAGCAGGCGAAGCACTTGCGGACCCATACTTGTCTCTCTACCACGATCCATCGGATGAGCCTGTAGCCGAGGAGAAGTTCGACTGGTCTTTCAACGATGCCGACTTGCCAGTTGACACATGGAAGATCATGATGTACGCAATATCCCTTTATTTCAGTCTCGATACAGAATCATATGCTGACCCAATTCTTAGGTACTCTGAGATTCTTGACTTCCACAACGTCGACGCTTCCAACGGAGAGCAGGGTGGCAACAACAACAACAACGAAGAGCAGTAGTCGGCTTCATTGAACGGCATTCGTCCTTCTTTGATATATCGATACTCAGACGCACCAAACCAAGCATCTGGAGCATGCGGCATGGCGCAAATTTTTACCCATGATTCTCATTATTGCACTCTTATCTAAATGGTGTTTTAGCCGATGGCTGGAAACTGTCGAAATGGGCGGATGGTTTGCGAGTACTGACTCCCTCGATCGGGGATACATGATGGCTTGCACGGGATTGGCAATTCGACAAAGATGAATTCGAGACTAGAAGATTGACTCTTTTGCCCTTCTACAAAGCTCAAATCAGTACGTAGTGTAGGATGAAACGAGTTTGACCATTTGGAATACAGCACCCAGACGTAAGATTGTGTTTTTGATATCTATGTAATATTGTTCATTGCCGTCTGATTGCGTCAATCAAGTGTTTGTGACCCGTGATCGAGACTGTTTACCAGCCAAGACCTGTAGATGGTATAATCCTCCCATGTGCTCATTATTAGTCGACCACAGCTCATCGGCCAAGACTGTGCTGTCTCGACTACTAGACAATACGATCTACCAATCGGCATGATCTGTATCTGAGTGCAGCATGCAGGTTGATCATTGTCGAAGACGGTGTCATACGTGCCGATACTACTGCCCGTAGGGGACTTGCGACCCGATATTCCACTATACGATGGGCGACTATACCACCACGTTTTCTCCTATCGTGAGCGTTGTCGACTTTCACCATGCGCGGTATGGTCTCTCGGACATGAAGAAGGAGTATCAAGCACTAATCTATTCTCAGAGGACCAGAGATCGAACGCTGGATTGGAGTCGACGAGGGCATTGACCCCGCCGTCGAGAACGACTGGCCCCTCCTCCCATTCCTCGCACTGCCAGATGGCTCGCATTTGTGCGTTCCGGCTCGGACCACTCTCTCACTTCTCCCCAAGCTGAAACTGAACCAGGATATCAGAAGAGTTCTCATACTTTACTCTCATCCAGAAGTCTGGCCCCCCTCGATCGCTCTTCGGCATAAGCTGTACGCGGCAACTCGATGCTACGGAACTGCTCAATCGGCCTAAGGATGTCACTAGAAGTGCGGTACAAAAGGCGGTTGTTGTCATCACGGACACTCCGCAAACGTTCAGTGCGGTCAGGGAGAAGTTGAGTGTGGTCACAAGGGCTTGGTTCGCGCAAAAGTAAGAGCATGATGTGAGGATGGCTACGGGTATGGACTGATGAAGTACAGGGACTTTACCGAGGTCGAGATCTTGCAGGTAGGTCAGTACGTCTGAATTGTGGTCAGAACGGTGTGCTGATAAGGGGCAGAGCTTCCAGGAGAGTCTTGCCAAAGGACTGAAAGAGGCGGAGAATGATAGCGACAACTTCTTTGGTGGGCATCTCTGTTCAGTGTCATGGTTGAGTACAAAAGCTGACCTCGAGCAGGTCTCTCACTTCGTGAGATTGTGCATCAATACAAATGGCAAACGCTTTTGCTATTCAAGTGTCTCCTGCTGCAGCCAAAGGTAAACACGCCACAACATAGAGAGGTTCCTCAGACTGACGAGCATGACAGATGCTGTTCTTCGGCACACACTGCGAGCGGACGTGTTTGGTACAGTTCTCGTTATTGTCCCTCTTTCCTGGACTCATGAAGAAACTCGGAGACTGCGCAGATCCGCACATGGATATGTACGCGCAGAACCTGCAACAGGCAACGTCGTTGAAAACCAGCGACCGAGCAAGTCTCCTGGCTTATATGGGACTACCACTCAATCTCTTTGGTAAAGGAAGTCTATTCGGACCATATACACCGCTGCAGCAGCTGGACATCTTGGCCGACCAAGATACAAAGTCGTATGTCGTTGGATCTACCAACACTCTCTTGTTGACACAGAAGGATCGCTACGCAGACGTGCTTGTCAATCTGGACGAAAACATTGTCAATGTGTATTCAGCGACACTGAGGCCAGCTCTGGTATTGACGACTGCAGATCGTCGATGGATAGACTTCCTCACGCAGTCTGTAAACGATACGTGGGATGACCGTGACCCATCGAGACCGAAGGATATGGGCTATACTGGAAGCGAGGAGTTCATCAGGCTACAATTTGAAGAATACCTGTTGGCATTACTAGCATCAGTGAAGTATCACGACTACGCCTTTACTCACAAAGAGAACACCAAGGCTCTCCTGACCGAAGTCGACGGAGATCCAAGCTCTGAGTATGGAAACGACTTTATCCAGGCATGGCAAAAGACTGAGAACTACAAGCTGTTCAGTCAGAAGACCGACTCTCATCTTTTCGATGTCATCGAGCCTCGACATCCTTGCGCCGGTGGTCTGACGATCGAGGACGTTCAGAGGAGGCTAGCACAACAAGTCACCGAACTACACCTGGACGAGAGATGGAGAGGTGGTAGAGAAGTCTTGGGTAAACACCTCGCAGAAGGTCAACAGAGGCTTTCGGGAGCCGTTGGCGGCATATGGGCCGACATCGAAGCTTTTAGAGAGGCACAGAGGAAGAAGGCCGAAGAGGGCAAAGCAGCTCAAGCACAAGCAGGAAGTGCTCCCGCACCGGGTTACAAGCGTAAGTCTACACAGATTGATCTGTTTCCGAGCGACTGGCTGACCCTCAGCAGTACAGAAACCAGATATGGCACAAGCACAAGCGTCTGTGCAGGCGGCGTCACAACGAGCAGGTGCATATCTGTCATCATGGGGATCTTGGGCAGCAGAGAAGCGGAAGCAAGGATGGGCGAAGAAGGAGGCTGCACCGGGAGACACGACTGCTGCGTCGGAGTCACGCCCTGCTGTAACCACCGTTTCTGAGCTTGGAAGGGAGGACGTTCATAATAACCCCTCTTGAAGCAGACAGAGCATGAAGAGTGATCAGCTGTATTGACGCGGTACACAGTCACAAAGAGTCTCCTGCTGTGTTCGGGTCTTATGACGATGATAGCTTCATGCATAATGGTATGGAGCATACAAAGCCAAACAACCACAGAGGAGGCATTGACAAGCAAGCGCAAGCGAGATGACCAGAATCGAGCTCACATTTGGCATGACGATCCGATAGAACCGCTAATAGTTGGGTAAATCAAAGCCGCAGCATCCGTCCATGCCGGGTCTGTCGTGTCTGAATGGACGAAGGCGGTTGATCTGCGATGAATTGTGGTGGACGGTGCACCTTCCCCAGGAACCTCCACATTCTACGTCATTACAATTCTTCCAAATTATCCACAAGCGTTGCTCATCGACTACATTTCATCGTGCTTGCTTGGATGGACTGTCGGAGATGGAATGCTTTTTGGAGATGCTAGGAACAACCCTTGTCAGTGACATGGTGATCGTTGCCGAGTATAAGTACATTCCCATCTCTCTCATCCTGCGATCGTTTCCATTTGCCTCTTCCATCTTGCAATCAATACCTTCAAGATGATCAAGTCTCTTTTCACCACACTGTCGCTGCTGGCGGCAAGTGTCTTTGCCCAGCAGGTCACTTTCAACAACACCCTAGGGCAGAACGGCACCATATTGAGAATTGACAATGGCACCTTTGGTCCTCAGATCGAAGAGTTTCACTACTACTACAACCAATGGCCCATCGGTCTTGCTGTCTCTTCCACCGGTCGCCTCTTTGTTTGCTACACCCGCGGTAGCTACGAGTACACTCTCGGTGAGGCCGTCAACAAGACTGCCGAGGCAGCCTATCCATCCCAAGCCCTCCAGGTTGCACCAGATGCCTTGAACACCACCATTGCCGGCATCGCCTTCGGCAGTAGCAACGTCAGCGCTTTCGTCTCTGTTCAGGCACTCTACATCACTCCACAGACCAGCACCAGACCAGAGACTCTTTGGGTTCTCGACACTGGACGTCCTACTGTCCACAGCGCTGCAGGCGACCCATCCATGCCATATGCTCAGCTCGGTGGACCAAAGCTTGTTGCGATCTCTTTGTCCAACGACACCATCTACCAAACCTACACCTTCCCATCGACCGTTCACTACCCAGACTCTTACATGAACGACGTCCGCTTCGACCTCCACGCCAACATCACCACCGGAGGCAAGGGAATCGCCTACATCGTCGACTCCTCCGACGAGGGCCGCAACGGTTTCATCATGCTCGATCTCGGTACCGGCGAGTCCTGGCGCCGTCTGGAACAGGACCACTCGGTTCTTCGCGTACCAAACGACGTCCCATCGTACTTCGGCCACCCATTCTACTTCCGCGAGCTCGGCATGCCCATCACCTGGCAACAGGAGGGTCTCGACGGTATCCAGCTCAGCCCCGACGGCAAGACAGTTTACTACTCGCCACTGACCTCCAACACGCTCTACTCGATCCCATCCGCCAACCTGCGCGAGCGCGACAGCAACCCACTGGCCGAGATCTGGGCGCACGCCAACGTATCCTCCAAGGGCCAGCGCGGCGGCAACGGCAACGGCTTCGAGGGCGACAGCAACGGACTGATCTACCAGCTGATGCCAACCCAGAACGCCATCTACTACTTCGACCCATCGATCGGCCAGACCCAGACCTTCGTCCGCGACCCACGCATTCTCTGGCCCGACTCGGCGACGATCGCCTCGGACGGATACTTCTACATGAACATCAACCAGCTGCCGTTCCAGCCTGACTGGAACTTCGGCGTCGATGGCCGCTTGCACCCTGGTGCCGTCCTCAGGGCCAAGTTGCCTGGCAACGGTACCAAGATCACTTCGCTCTACGCTTGAGCTGTGAGAGGGTTGTGAAAGAAGGACATGAGGTTATGATAGACATTTGTTATTTTGGATTACAAGACAGAGCGATATTGTACATTATAGATCGACACAGCTACCTTTTATGTAACATCAGCAAAGACTAGTGTAGAACCACAGTATCACACACGGAAATTTCTATCAGCAGATTCTTTTGCAGATTCTTTTGAAGGCTTTTGTATGTGACTGTTCGTAGTTTACTTGGGTATCATGATCGAGTTCTCGTCTATCTCCCTCGCCGTCTTCCTGCTCTACCTCGACCTCTGGCGGCCGCGGCTCCTCTGCCCCGACCGCCTCGTCCTCTTGTCACGGGCGCCGTAGTTTCTTCTTGCTCTTCGCTACTCTCCTCTTCCTCGCTCTCCTCCTGGTTTTCTTCGTCTTCGTCTTCATCCTCGTTCTCCTCTTCGCCGTCACCTTCGCCTTCTTCATCTTCCTCGTCCTCGTCCTCGTCGCCCTCGTCTTCCTCGGCCTCCTCTCCTTCGTCTTCTTCATCCTCCTCCGCCTCTCCCTCAGCTTCCTCGCTCTCAGCAACACTATCCGGGACCCGTCCGCGTTTCAAACTCTCCCTCCCACCACGTACTCCCCTCCCACCTCTGCCCCTCGCAGCCTTTATCCTGACCCCATCATCCTCCTCCTCTGCCTTCACACTAAAACTGGGCACAAACCTAACGGGCACCTCCCGATCCAGCAACTCGGGCATAGCAGGACTACTACTCTTCCTCCTCTTCCTCGCCTTCCCATCCTCGGCCGAGATCTCCGCAAACCTCTTCCGCCACTTCAGCGCCGCAAACTCGCCGTGATCATCGAGCTCGAACCCAGCGTGTCCGCGAAAATCAACCAGATCCCGCTGCGCCTGCTTCTCCTCGTCTTCCTCATCGTCATCGTCATCCTCGTCGTACTCCGGCCCCTCGTCTTCGTCGTCCTCGTCGTACTCCGGATGCAAGTCCTCGTCCACGCTGTCCTCACGCTGATCCAGCGCTTTCAAGTCGTACAAAGTGCCGAGCTTGAGCCAGATCCCGGCCATCCGCGTGTGCGAAGCCAGAGGATGGATGTAGCCGTTTGAGAGCAGGTAGGAGCGGATTGACAGCATGCGGGCGTGTTTGTGGATCCCGGTCGGTTTGTACTTTATCAGAGCTTTGAAAAGACCTGTTTCTTGTGGCGTCGTCCATGAGGAGAGCAGGGTTTGTTCGGCGGCTGTGTGTGAGGGGGAGGGTGAGGGTGAGGTTGGTGGTAGGGGTGCCGGCGAGGGTTCGGCGGGTGCTGATGATGAGGCTGCCGGAGTGGTCGCTCGTGTTGAGGGTCGGGATTTGCGCTTTGGTGGCATTGCGAATGGATTGGGTGCGAGGTCTGAATGTGTGTTCTATGGGCGCATTGCGAGCGGTTCGGTATGGTAGATCACTAAATGCACGTGGTGGTTGACGCGATTCAAGGAAGCTCGGACTGGGTTCGTGGTTTTTGGTGCCAAGAGATTGGGGTATGTCTTGGGGAATCTGCTACTCCGGCGGTGAGGTACGTAACCGTTCAGCAAGGTACCTGACGATCGTGTGCCACATACTTCTGTGTTACTTCACCGTTCGGCAGCCCCGTCGTTATGATCCGTCGAAGATGCGGCTGAACGCAGGGGTCGGTGTACAAAGCCCTTGTGTGACCAGAGACGGCACAAAGAACGAACCTAGACAAAATCATGATTCATTGACCGTGTATGCGGCTGATCTAACTAATAATGTGCTTCGAAAAGGAATGTCGAATTGCAGTAACCCGGAGCCCTTGGGTCCTCCCTATGACTATGCGGCGATGAGAGCAAGAATATCATATCAAGAACGCCGTTGAAATGCAATATATCTGGCTCAAGCATTGACAGATCTGTTCTCCTCGAGCTCGGCTTCCGTGACTTGGGAATTCTTCCTCGGAGCAAGTTGGCTCTCCATGTCTGAGAGTGCTGCCTCAAAACTGATGCCAAAGGTAGCGGCAAGGTATTGAGCATATCTTATACGATACGACGAGGCGGTTCTGGATGGAGAAGTATGTAGTGTGCGATCTGATCGTGTTGGTTAGTGTTTGCTTGGTGAGACGACAAGCACTGTCACATACTTGATAATCCATCCGAAACGACTATTGAGGGCATTGACATTGAGGTATCTGATGAGACGGAAGACACTGATGGGTTTCGCTTGACGGGCAGCGGCATTGTGGATGGCATTGATGATGGTAGAGCTAGTCGTGATGTTGGAGCCATAATGCTAGTGTTGATATGCTTCGAGCAGACAGTTGGAGACTCGGCGAAGTATTCAAGCGAAAGGAACGAGGACGATGAAGCAGATGAATGCTACGTAGAAGATGGCAGTTTGTATTCTCATTCGTGAATATGCAGTGTGTGGTGGGTGATTGGTGATTGGATGCTCAAGTCACACAAGACGTCGTGCTTAGCAGTGGAGAGATGGTAGACAGGTTGGACAGGAATGAGAGGTTGAAAAGAGAGCAAGACTGGACCATGATATACCTACCATCCATAAAGCCTGCTTGCAGTACTAGTATGCAACCTTTAAACCTACCGTTCCATCTCGATCGTCAAAATCGTTGCCCTGTTTTATGTGGACATTTCGACATCACGACAGACCGATTAGGTGTCGGTGTAGAAGAGGGAACCAAGCATGATGCGTGATTTGCTGAAAATGGCGCAGCCCCGTAACCCAAAGATGGATGCATTGCAGCTGCAATGCACGACCCATCGAGTCATGTGTTTTCCAAAAACGAAGACTGTTGCAAAGTTCGATCATGAGGTATTTGTCGACCAATCCTGGTCATGTTGCAATTACATCGTTTTGGTCGTGTGAGGTCGACGACGGATGAGGAGAAGCGGTATTATCATTAGGTAAATGGCGCGGGCATCCCGCAGAAACGGTTCGGACAATGGATCATGTGTACAACCATGTGTATGTACCTGTGGTACTGTAGCCATGTTGCAAGGGGAACGGAAGGGGAACTGATTCGTACCTTGCTCTTGAGTTGCGGGAGTAATGATGACTGGTTCGGGTACGCACGCTTCGATGGAATTGTGGCTCATGACCAAGATCCGGAGAATAAACTCTGCTGGTTCGAGGTACAGTACGCAATCGCCTGCCTGAGGCTGAGGCGGTGTTTGCATAGTCGAGTCGACAATCGAGTAGATCGAAGGGCTTGAGTCGGACAGCCTGGTCGTGAAACAAGAGTGTTCCACTATCGTGTAGGCAACATCGAATCAGCAACACAGAGATGGAGAGAAAAGTGGCTCGTTCAATCACTCCGTCACACTGAGGAGACGGCGGGCGGAGCAGCCCCAAGCGCAATACCACCCTCACCCGCAAGCCGGAGATTCGCCGTCAGAGCTTCACTTTCATCTGGAGTGTGAGCACGGCCAGTGAACGCGCACGTGTCACGCATACCAATCATTGTCTCACAGCACTTACTAACGAACCGACAGCTTAGAGTTACATCGTATCTGAAATCCTGCTCTAGTGGCTCTCTGCGCGACACAAGATGGACTACGATGCCTATAACCCCATGGATGGAGAGGACTCAGGGCCACAAATCACCATCAGAGACGTACGCGAACTTTCAAACCGTGGCTGTGAACGTCTCACTAACGACCTCCTCAGACCAACGTGACGACTGTTGACTTTGTCCTCTCAAACACATCTCTTAGTCTGGCCAACTCAATCCGAAGAATCTTTCACGCAGAAGTCCCTACCATCGCCATCGACCTCGTAGAAATCGAAGCCAACACATCTGTTCTTGCAGACGAATTCCTCGCACACAGACTAGGTCTTATCCCTCTTAGCGCCAAAAACGTCGACGATCTCCTCTATACACGCGACTGCGACTGCGATCAGTTTTGCGACAACTGCAGTGTCGTCCTCCGCCTGAACGCTGCCAACCGCTCCAGTGACGAAATCGTCAAAGTCTACGCCAAGGATCTCTATGTCGAATCAGGCGCCGGGCAGCGGACAGCATATGGCAACGGCAACGGCAGGACGAATGGCTTTGGAGATGGAATCGACGACAACCAGCCACCGAGGGGAGAGCCCGTGATCCTGGACCCGGATGGAAATGGTTCTTTGATTTGCAAGCTGAGAAGAGGACAAGAGTTGAAGATCAGATGTATTGCGAAAAAGGGCATTGCAAAGGAACACGCGAAATGGATGCCAACAGCAGCCGTCGGTTTCGAGTACGACCCACACAACAAGCTGCGACATGCAGATCTTTGGTACGAATCCGATGCAAAGGAGGAATGGCCCGACAGCAAGAACGCTGGCTGGGAAGAGCCGCCGCAGGAGGGAGACGTCTTTGATTACGACGCGGAGCCCACCAGATTCTACATCAATATCGAAGGCTCTGGTGTCATGCCTCCCGATCAGATCCTGCACTCGGGTATTCGTGTCTTGCAACAGAAGCTCGCGACTGTCATTCAGGAACTACAACATTCTGGCCAAGGACAAATGAACGGCGGACCTCGCTCACCAGACATGATGGACATGACCGGAAACGCAACTGCTTATGGCCACGAAACAGCATACGGCGGAGGAAGCGCTTGGGGAGGCGTGACCGCTCCTGCAGCTGGCCCGAGTGGTTGGGATCAGCCTGCTGGTGGCGCGACACCATACGGTGCTACTCCATACGGCCAGAGCGGAGTCGGCTGGTAGAGAAAGGAAAAGGACTAGGGCGAGACGACCAGATATTAGCTTGCATACTGACGATTCGGGATGGGTCGGGTGATTTTCAGCGAGGCGTTTGGCGGTCAGTAAAAAAGCTCACAATGAGTGCATATGCAACATGATACAATGCTGTTTCCTCCTTTACCACTCACGCGGTTGACAAAATAAGTGTCGTATACAACGCTAGATCCAGCCTTTTAAGGACACTATATATGCCATCAGTAATCTCTTGTTCAAGGTAAAGCTATTGTATTCGTCGATTATAGTAAATTACTATTATATGACTATTATATCTATATACAGTCCCTCGAAGTCCAGCGTCGAACGGTTGGTGTGTTACTGGTAAGTGGCATATTACTGAGTGCCACTTATATCTTCAACCGCGAGCCACTTTCTTCTCGAAAGTTCCGCACCGTCTCCGACTCCCATCCTGTTCTAAACAGTGTTCGAGCACTACCTACCTGATATGTTCGGAGATCTATGCTTGGCGGGCTCCTGGAACGAGGCATGCATAATATCCAAACCACGTTCACACCGTTCTGACGAGCTTAGTGTTTACCCTTGCGTCAATACACACAAACAAAGCCACAAGCCAACTGTACTACCTTGCGTCCCAAGCCCTCTCCGACTTGTTTAGACGCAGGTGATATTCCTATCCGCTACATACGATTGCATTGTCTCGGTCGCTATCCCGGAATGGCGTGGTATACATGATAATCGAATGGAATACGAACAAGGAGAAACAAGAAGATCGTGACGAAAACTAATTCATAACGAATGCAATTGTGATATATACAGCATGATTCCCACAGACCAAACACCAACCCATGCCCAACGTAAAGACATCAAACACACTCATGAGACGTTCTACCAATCAAGACCACCAGCACCCCTCTCACCACCAGCGAGGATAGCATTCGCCTTGGCCTTCTCCCCCATACCGTTGGGCAAATGACTCGCGGCGAACGGCTTCCTGCCCTTCATCTTAATCTTCTGATCAAAGACCTCGAACGGATCCCCAGTCTCCTCCTTCTTGACCTTCCACTTCTCCGTTCCGAGCACCGCATCCAGCTCCTCCACAGGCGGCAGCTTGACATAGACCGCGCCGTCTTCGCGGGCCTCGACAGGGAACGTCGCGATGTTGACCTCGTCGTCGTTGCCGCATTTGCCCGCGTCGGCGCCCTTGAGCTCGTAGTTCCGCTTGTGGTACGGACACGACACCCACAACTTGTCGGTCTTGTAGTCGTCGCCGATGAGACCGTCGCTGAGCACGAACGCCCGCTTGTGTGGACACATCTGCTGCGTCGCGTAGTACTGGCCCTTGACTTTGAAGATGGCCAGCTGCGTGTCGCCGCGCTTGACCGCCACCGACGAACCAGTCGCTGCCTCTGTGAACTGCGATGTCTGTGCCAGTGGCTGCCAGGTCAGGTTGCTCCATTTCGTGCCGCGGAAGTCGACCTTGGCGCTGTCTTTGGGCCAGTAGGCAGGCCGCGTCTGCTCGCGCTCGTGGACCTTCTCGACGTTCTCCACGCCCTCGGATGTGTTGGCGAATTGGCTGAATTGCGCGCGCTTCTCCGGGTCTTTTAGTGTTTCGGTCCACTCGCAGAAGAAAGTGCCAACGAGGTCTTCCATTTGCTTCTCCAGATCGCCGCAGATGCCGAGCTTGTCCTCCAGGATCACTTCGCGGAGGTAGTTGATTCCGCCGGGCAGGTTCTCGATCCAGCGGGCGGTGCGCTGCAGCTTGTCTGCTGTGCGGATGTAGAAGGCGAGGTAGCGGTCGAGGATCGGGATGATGTCGTCCGGTGGCACGTCCTTGGCCAGCAGCTCGCTGTGACGTGGTTTGGCGCCTCCATTACCACCGACGAAGAGGTTGAAGCCCTTTTCGGTGGCGATGAGGCCAAAGTCTTTGTTCTGGGCTTCTGCGCATTCGCGGACGCAGCCGGAGACACCTCCCTTGATCTTGTGAGGACCGCGGATGGACTTGTAGCGCTCCTCCAGTCTGACAGCCATACCGACACTGTCGCCGATTCCGTATCTGCACCAGGTAGTGCCAACACAGGACTTGACGGTACGGAGAGATTTGGCGTAGGCGTGGCCTGACTCCATTCCACCGTCGATGAGCTCTTGCCAGATACTCAGCAAGTCCTGCTTGCGCGCACCGAACATGTCGATACGTTGGCCACCAGTAATCTTGCAGTAGAGGTTGTATTTCTTGGCAACTGTACCAATGATGATGAGTCTGTCGGCAGTAATCTCACCACCAGACACACGAGGTACAACAGAGAAAGTGCCGTTTCGTTGAATGTTGGCCAGAAACTTGTCGTTGGTCTCTTGTAAACCTCTCTTGTCTGTATCGATAATGTGCTTGTTGAACAGACTGGAGATGATGGATCCAATAGTTGGCTTGCAACCCTCACATCCAACCGACTTGGGGTCCTTGCCGCATTCTTTCATTACCTCTGTGAAGCTTTGGATCCTCTTGACGAAGATGATATTGAAGAGGTCGGCGCGAGAGTATTCGAAGTGAGGGCATAGATGGTTCTTGACTTCCTGACCCATTGATGACATGGTCTTGTTAAAGATTGTCTGGACAAGTGGCATGCAACCACCGCAACCAGTGCCTGCTTTTGTGCACGACTTGACATCGCCAATCGACTTGCAAGTGCCGTCCTTGACAGAGTTTACAACATCACCCTTGAGGACATTGTGACACGAGCAGATCTGAGTGTCATCTGCGAGATCTGATCCGTCGTCCTCTCCTTGCTGGGCGCCAATGATGAGCTCGCTTGGCTGGATCTCGAGCGGCTTTTGGTTCTTGACCATAGGCACCAGCTTGACGTAGTCCTTGGTGTCTCCAATCATCATTCCACCGAGCAGGTATTTGCCGTCCATGGTGAAGATATACTTCTTGTAGACCTGTTGGAACGGATCCTTGTATGTGAGGGCCTTGACTGGTGGAGGAGCTGGTCCTTCCGTCATTGTCTTTACTTGTGATTCAGTGACGCTATCCTTCTTTCCAGCTCCCCTTCTCGAAGGAAGCTCTTGTGGACCGTCTCTGTCGGCGAAAAAGTCACCGAAACTTGCGACTTCGACACCAAGAAGCTTGAGCTTGGTAGATAGGTCTGGTCGCTTGAACTTGCGGGCTGCATGTGATTTGGCTTGTGTGAGGTTGAAAGCGAGTACATCGGCCATCTCAACACCGGGTGCGATGAGACCGAATGTCTGGTTTTGCCAGCTGGCACATTCACCAATGGCGTAGATGTCCTTTTCGGAAGTGGAGAGGTCGGGGTTGACGACGATTCCACCACCACGGTCTGCGCACTTGATGCCTGCCTTCCTCGCGAGCTCGTCCCTAGCCTTGATACCGATAGCGAAGCAGATACACGAGCACTCCATCTTCTCCCCATCTTCGAATGTGACACCAGTCACGCTGTTGTCGGCGCCAACTTCGATTTTGCCAACTCTTTTGCTGAGCAGGACGTCGAGACCAAGGGCTCGGACTTGCTCAACGACCATGCCACCAGCGTCACCATCCAATTGCCTGCTGAGAACCCATCTGTTACGCTCGATGAGCTTGACCTTGCTGAACTCCTCGAGGTCCATCATGGCCTTGGCTGCTTCGAGACCGAGCAGACCGCCTCCGACGACTGCACCGGTGGTGCCTTTTCTGGTAGCAGAGTATTCGATCAGCTTTTGAAGGTCGTCAATGGTTCGGTAGACAAAGACTCCTTTGGCATCGTGACCGGGAGTGTGCTTTGGAAGGACGGCGTCGGAGCCGGTTGCGAGTACAAGGATGTCGTAAGGGACAGTGGTGCCCTGTGATGTCTCGACGGTCTTGTTCTTCGAGTCGATGCTGGTGACAAGTGTGTTGATGTGATAATTGAGAGAACCCTCTGGCATTGAGCCGTACCATTCCTTGGGGTTCAGGTATAGGTTCTCAACTTCTCTGTGCTGGAAAAAGCTCGTCAAGCCGACCCTGTTGTATGCTAGATGTGCCTCTTCCCCGATGACGATAACATCGTACTCTCTTCGCTTGACATCGTACTTCATCAACTTCTCGCTGTACAAAGGTCAGATGCGGGGCGATTCCAAGAATTCATACAACTAACATGAAGGCAATGCCAACCATTCCGAGACCGACAACGACGATCCTCGTCCTGTTCTTCGGTATCGGGATCTCTCCCTTCTTGTCCATTTCCTCAATCTTCTCCGGGAGGAGGTTCGCCTCGGCATCGTTCCACTCGCTGTTACTCATGTTGACTTGCTATACGCTGGCGGGGTATCACAAAGAAAGGAAAGGCGCTTGCCAGGCGCAGAAAGTTGATGAGAAGGGAAGACGAGAGAATGTGAGTAAAGAGGTAGAGAAACACGAACAAAAGAAAGTCTGGGAATATCTACTTGGTATGCAGTAGCTATCAAGCCGATAGCCGTCGCATCATTGGTTGACAAGACTGGAGCTATCTCTCTGGCCACGCGATACAATTGCCATACTGTAGCAGTACAGATACCCACCATCTGAAAGAACCATTTAGACCGCGGCCCCGGAGATGGCAGAAGCGACATGGGTGGGCGAATAGGAGGAAACACGATGACAGTGCCACGCACTCGCTATAGGTAACGACACATTTATTGGTGGGATCGAGAGCTTCTCCACGGCGGAGACGCAACATGTGGGAATGTCGTGCGATGAGATAGTGGGACGCTGGGAAGGACCGGAGAGTGGTCCAGAGATAAGAGAAGTGATTCTGATAGACCGTCAGACCCTTGAATCCAATCAAATCGAGTCTTGGCCTGATATCGGGAGCAGCCGTCAGGGTCCGGATAGCATGCGGCTCCCGTCTCGTCCTAAAGTGGTTAGAACGCTTCGACTTCAACTCACCCATTTTTGTGCTCCATCGACTCTACCGGCTCTATTTCGAGCGTCCCCGGAGCCTCCACGGTCGATGCGCGCGATAGCAAGGAACGAGTCGTCGTGGAAGGCATTCACGAACACGATGGAAGGATTGAGAGTGCACGGGAATTCGACACAGCCTAAGTACTGGTATGGATCAAGCGATCTCCTGCAGCATCCTGTATTGTTTCCTTATCTTCAGCCTCTCACACATCTGTTTTTCGTTGGCGGTTGTCTCGAACCCACCACGCTTCTAGTGCTGGATCTACTACGCTATTACGATACCCCACAGCTTTCTTTTGTTCTTTGATCTCCGCGGTTCGACCTTTGGCAGCTTATCTGTACTTCATATTTCCGGCGCTTTTGGTTGGCTGATTCTATTGTGTATGACATCCCCAGTCGTTGTATGCCGCTTGGCAAGTACCTTCCTACAGCCACTGTAGGCTCCAGATATTCCTAGTGTCCTCTCTCTTGATTTCACTTTCTTTACCATCCAGTGAATTGAACGTCTCAGAAGTGATAGGACGATTTCGACGACCTCGATCATCATATGGTTCACTGAGAAAACCCAAAAGCGATTTCTATCACAAGACCCCACCATACTCCGCCATGGCTGCTACAACCACCACGACTGATATTGCTACCAAGGAAGAGGCACTTCAGCTGAGAAGAGTCACCGGAGACTTACCACCCACCCCACCAGAATCCATTCACGACGGCGGCGAGAAGCCATCCACTACCGACTACCCTCTCCCTCCACCCTCGAGTCGACCCACAGAAGTCCTCGAAACCGACAAAAAGACTCCCGATAACTGGCTACCAAGAGATCCACGATTAATACGTCTGACTGGAGCTCACCCTTTCAACTCGGAAGCGCCTCTATCTGACCTATACAACGAGGGTTTCTTGACAAGTCAGGAACTCTTCTACGTTCGTAACCATGGCCCTGTACCGGAAGTAAAGGACGAGGACATTCCGGATTGGGAGTTCTCAATTGAGGGGTCAGTATGCCAATACTGTTATAGTGTGAAGTACACTAATATCGCATAGCCTGGTCGAGAACCCAATCACGATTACCCTCAGGGAGCTCATTGAGGAGTACCAGAACGTCACATACCCCGTCACACTTGTCTGCGCCGGCAACAGGCGGAAGGAGCAAAATGTTGTTCGCAAGACAAAAGGCTTCTCGTGGGGCGCTGCTGGAGTTTCAACAGCACTTTGGACTGGTGTCTCGATCATCGATGTCCTGAAAAGGGCAAAGCCCATGCGAGGTGCTCGCTACCTCTGCATGGAGGGCGCCGACAAGCTTCCAAACGGCTACTATGGAACATCAATCAAGCTCAACTGGGCGATGGATCCCAATCGCGGTGTCATGCTTGCACACGGTATGAACGGCGAGATGCTTTCACCAGACCATGGAAAGCCCCTGCGTGTCATCATTCCTGGTCAGATCGGCGGAAGAAGTGTCAAATGGCTGAAGAAGCTCATTGTCACCAGGGAACCAAGTGACAACTGGTACCACATTTACGACAACAGGGTGCTTCCGACCACTGTATCTCCAGAAGAATCAGCGAACAACTCTGCTTGGTGGATGGACGAGCGATACGCCATCTACGATCTCTCGAGTAATTCTGCTATCGCTTATCCAGCTCACGAAGAACAACTATGCACAGTCGGCGCGCCGGAGAATTATCGTGTGAAAGGCTACGCATACGGAGGAGGTGGTCGACGAATCACTCGTGTCGAAGTCACTCTCGACAAAGGCAAGTCGTGGAGACTAGCCAAGATTGACTACGCCGAGGACCGCTACCGTGAAGCTGGTCAACAAATGCTTCACGGTGGTAAGCTCGATATGGAGTGGAGAGAAAACTGCTTCTGCTGGTGTTTCTGGAACCTGGATATTGCAATCTCGGAGCTCAAAGATACCAAGGACATCTTTGTTCGATGCATGGACGAGAGTATGAACATTCAGCCTCGTGACATGTACTGGAGCGTTCTCGGTATGATGAACAACCCATGGTACAGAATCACTATCAGTCACGAGAACGACTATCTGCGATTCGAGCATCCTACCCAGCCAGCTCTGATGCCTGGTGGCTGGATGGAGAGAGTCAAGAAAGCTGGAGGCAACCTGACCAACGGCTACTGGGGTGAGCAGATCGGTGGCGAGGAGGCTCCAGAACCAGTCACAGAGGCTGCGAAGGAGATCAAAATGACCAAGGACGGTCTGGTCAAGACTATTACGATTGATGAATTACGTAAACACGACAAAGAGGATGCACCATGGTTTGTGGTCAACGGAGAGGTATATGATGGAACCAAGTTTCTTGAAGGTCACCCTGGCGGTGCGTCGAGTATTGTCGCTGCTGCCGGTCTCGACAGCACCGACGAGTTCATGGCCATCCGTAAGTCAGCCTTTCCCGGCCCGTCCGCAACTACTCACATATCCTCCTAGACTCTGAAACCGCAAAAGGCATGATGACAGACTACCACGTCGGCACCCTCGACGAAGAAGGCAAAGCCGCCCTCTCAGGTGAAGACGTCCAACCCGACCCCAACGCCGCACCAACACCGACCTTCCTCGAACCACGCGCCTGGAAAAAAGCAACCCTGCACTCGAAATCAACCGTCTCCTGGGATACACGCATCTTCAAATTCAAGCTCGAGCACGACGCCCAAACGCTCGGCCTGCCCACAGGTCAACACCTAATGATCCGCCTGCGCGATCCTGTGACCCGCGAAGCCATCATCCGGTCGTACACGCCCATCTCGGAACAAGCGCAAAACGGCTTCGTCGACGTGCTGGTAAAAGTGTACTTCGACACGGCGGAGCGCAAAGGCGGCAAGATGAGCCAAGCGATGGAATCGCTGCCGATCGGGCACTTCATCGACTTCAAGGGCCCGATCGGCAAGTTCGAGTACCACGCCAACGGGCGGTGCACGGTGCAAGGCGTGGAAAGACACATCAAGCACTTCATCATGATCTGCGGCGGCTCCGGCGTCACGCCCATCTACCAGGTCTTCAGGGGCATCATGCAAGACAAGAGCGATCCGACGCGCGTCACTGTGCTCGATGGCAATCGCCTCGTGGAGGATATCCTGTGTAAAGAAGACATGGATGCCTGGGCCAGAGATAATGCCGAGAGGTGTAAGTTGCTGTATACGCTGACCAAGGCGCCGGAGCATTGGGACGGCTTGAGGGGTCGTATTGCGGCGCCGTTATTGGCCGAGCATGCTAGTAAGGCTGTTATTGACGTCAATGACGGTGAGGCGATGGTGCTGATCTGTGGTCCTGAGGCGCTGGAGAAGAGTTGTCACAAGGCGCTGCTGGAGCAGGGATGGAAGGATGACGAGTTGTTGTTTTTCTAGACTGCGATGAGGTTGCATTGATTGGCGTTGGGCAGGTGCATTGCGACGGGGCTGTTTGTGGCTGCTTTTTTTGCTATTCTATCATCATGCACGATGCACTGTACACGATTACTGAATCGAAACATGGTTCCTTACACTGTCTAAGCATCTGTAACATGAACCTTTCTGTATCAAGCAATTGGCACTGGAATTCACTTTGGATTTCGTCTCAGAGCACAAAAGAGGTGATGCAGGAAACGGGTCGCATTATCCTGCTCATTCACATTTGATATCCATAATGCTAAAATGACGACACCAAACACCACGCCTTTTATCCCAAACGAAGCGAACAGGTATCGAGCCTAAACAAAGAAATCTACAACCCCTGCTTACTCAAACTCGCCCTGCTCCCTCGTCTCGCGAAGACATTCCTCGTCGGACTCATCACACTCGCCTGGTGACGATTAAGCTCCGACGGGACTTTGATCCCCATTTTGACCTCACAGACCCTGGCCCAAATAGCCTGCACCGACCGCTGCAGCTCCTGTCCCATCTCGCGGCCCATGAGGCCCACAGCAAGCGGCGCGAATGTCTCGACGTGTTTCTCGAACTCGGGATTCGCGAAACCGACGTAGCCCTCCAGCACGTCGACAACGACAGGTCTCCAGGTGACGATGTTTCGCTGCTGCGTCTCCTCGTCGAGCTCGATATAGGACTTCAGAATATCTGCACAGAGGGGAATGAGCGCCTTCTCGGTCTCGCTCCGGGAGGCTTTGCGCTCGTCGCCTTCGTCGCTGTACATGCGCAACAGGATACTAACATAGACGCTCGCGGAGCCAGATTCCTGCTTCAGCAGATTAGGCGGCTGGCGCATAAAGCCCTCGCGGAAGAGACGGGTGCGCAGGTCGCGGTCCTCGTTGAAGCGCTTGGCGAACTGGTAGGACTTTTTCAGCAGCGCCATGAGGCGCAATAGCTCGTGTGACGGGATCGAGTTGTAAACATTGTCGTTTGTGAAGAGTTCCGAGACGGTCTCGATCATGAGGAGTTGCAGCACGCATTTTGTGATTATCTGATTGAAGAAGCGGCGGCGGGCGGCGGTTACTACGACGGGTGCGTGTTGTTGAGATTCCTCGTGGTGGAAGGATTCGAGCTCGGGTTCGTCAGCGTGTGATTGCTGCTCGCTCGTCGATTCGTGGTCGGAAGGAGTTGTTGTGGCTGGGAGAGTCGAGGATGGACCTTCCATTTCCAATGTCAGGCTTGCGTTCTCCTCGGTAGTCTCCGGCGTGAACTTTGCTGGGTCAGCAGATGCCGGCTCCGGCACCACATGATGCGGTATCTGCGCTCTCGATGTAGCCGAGCCATTCACAGATGCGTTTGACGCCTTTCGATATGTTGAGGTTGTAGCGGCCGAGAAGAGAGCGCTCGCTTCGGTACTAGCGAAAAGATTGACAAAGGCAGTGACGATCTTCTCCCAATGTTGAGGATTGAACTTGGTGACGTTTTGTAAGACCAGCTGCTGCAGACAGTTGCTACCAATCCTGGCAAGGGTATCATTTTCCTGACAAATACAAAGCGCAAGAAGCTCGAGGAAGCGATCGAGCATGTACTCGAGAGAATCGAAAAAGTGAGTGAAAAGACTGATCATGTTACGGAGAGCCTGGATCATGGTGGTCGATAACCAGACGGAAAGCTCTTCGGTGTTGAGAGCCTTCGACATTTCTGACTTGGACTTCAAAACCATGAAGATTGGGTACAGAAGCTGTCGCCACAAGGTATCCCAGAAATCTCGTGGAAAGTCTCGTCCGTACTTCGTCAAGGTATCAAACAGGTAGTTGAGTGCTCGTGAGCGAACTTCGAGATCCTCGCCAGTCATGAGAACATCGTGGAATGCAAAAAGCACTGGGAACCAGTATTGTTCTTCTTGGGTCTGGCGGATAGGCTGTTTGGGGAAATCTTCTTGTTTCGGGGCTTCCTTTGCCGCTCCAGACTTGATGCTAAGCGGGCACTCTGGTGTGACAAGCATCTTCTTGACCGACGCCTTCAATGTCTCGATCGCTTGCAGAGATTTCTTCTGGAACTTCTGGTTCTTTGAGAATTCTGTCAGGCAGACGATGAGGTCTGCAAAGGCACCTTGTGAGATTACAATGCCAAAGCGATCGTTGTAGACTTGGGTGACGTTTTCGAATGCGAGGTTGACGATAGATTCTGGAATTTGTTAGCAAGTCGACCATCGCCGTCATGTTAGGATTCATACCATATGGTTCCTTTCCGGCCACGGCAAAGACACCGAACATTGTCTTCCATCCTGACCGGATGTTTTGGCCTCTGGCTTGAATCATCTGGATCAAGCACCTCAATACCATGTCCTTGACAGGAACTTGGTTTGCATTATTCAAGATGTGCTCGAACGGCTTCAAGAAGTCTTTCTGAAACTTAAAACCAGGAAGTTCTTCAATCTCCATGAAACGCATCGAAAGTTGACGCAGTGAGTTCAGAGCAAAGTATACAACATTCGTGTTGTTGTGGCAGCCGACTTGGACGAAGTGATCGCCTAGGATATGCCAGATATTCGTCCATTCGAAACGCACACGCGTCATGTTGTAGCCACTGACCTCTACGAGCTTTTGCAAACTGTACGTTCGAGGTGATTCGCTCTGGCCCGAAGACTGGATCTCTTGCCAACTTACAGCTGTCAGTGCTGCAACGAAGTGTACAATGGCGTCACCAGAGAGATGAGCAGTATTGGTGAAGATACGGTCAACACTACGGACCATATCCGCAGATCTGCTCTCTTCGGCAATGTCAGTCTGGTACATTGTTTCTCTCCTTCCCCCAGAGCGTTGTGAAGCTTGAGTTGTTCTCCTACTCAAAGGCGTTGGAGGCGTGCTCTGTTGTCGCAACATGTCGGGGACGTCGCCTTCTTTCACACCAGTCGATATGAGCTGGAACCGATCAAGCTGGCTGATACAGGTCAATACTTCTCTCCAAGATTCTTTCAAGAGGTTGCCTTCGTTTTGGGCGACATCCAGGAGAGCCTTGAGGGACTCGATGTTCTTTGCCTTCATCTCGCTGAGATTGTAGAGGTTGGTGAATCTAGCAAGAGAAGCAACAAATGCTTCTCGGGGATCGGCAAGGTCGAAAAGACATGCGATTCGGACAGCGAGCTTTTGTCCGTCCATACACTGTCTGATGGCTTCGATGTTATTGGTTTGTTGTGCTTGCCCGGAGAGTGCTGTGAGATAAGACATCCATGTGACTTCGAACATTGGGCCGACGTGCTTGAAAGACTGGGCCGAAATAAAACGACCATTAGCGGACTTGGAGGTGCCCCGTCTCTGAGCACGAAGAAGAGTTTTGAACAACTGCTCCGTCCTGTTCGACATTTCTTCCGATGCCTGAGCAAACGCTTCACGTTGCAAGTCTCTACCAACAGTCGCAAGGGCTTGCCCGATATTCGCCGCCAAACCTCCGCCTTGCTGCTGAAGCATGCCCAAATTTGCGGCCGTCTCTCGCTCAGTATCAAGGACGATCTCGTTGTGAGCAATCTCCTCGAAAATGGCTTTGAGATATTCATCAGGCAAATTCTGGTTGTCGTTGATACCTCGGTTATTCTTGATAAAGTCTTCGGGAGTCATGCGCTTCTTGACGTTTGAGCTGTGCTGATCGGTATTCAGCATGATGACCGAGTATGCAAGCACATATGCTGTGTCAGCATTCGCGAAGGCGTTTGGGTTGCCGGTGGTGTACCGTTCGGCAAACTTGAGCATCAGACGATCAATCTTTTGCGCCTCACCAGGCAATCGGAATGTCTGCAAGAACCTACGTAACGCATCGACGAAACGAGTCTTTGCAAAGTCCATCAGGTCCACAAAGGCATGCATGATAGCAATATTGTCGGCATCGCCTTCTCCGAGAAATTCACCAAGTGCCTTCTTGTTGACACGCTCGTTGGTCAGCATGAACTCGGCAATGTCCTTTGGTGCTTCTGAAGCAATGAAACCATCCTGCAGAAGCGCTTTCAGACCACGCTTAGGCTTGAAGTTGAATTGACGAATGGCATTGTTGAGCGCGGTCTTGCGCTGCTTTACACGCTCGAACTCGGCAGGATCGTCTTCAGCTACTGGGGTCTCTGGAGCGTTCTGACTAGACACTTCCACGCCCTGAATAGATGGAGAAGGGTGGTAGCTACTCTCGCGATTGTCGATCGACTCGCGCACATCATCGGTAGACATGCGGCCCTCTGCGACACCTAGGGAAGCTGCGGCATCAGCAATGCCTTGTTGTGACCAGTTCACCATCGACCTTAGAGAATCGACAAGGCAGTCCAGAGATTGTTGCTTGGTCAAGTACTCGGCCGGTAGACCTCGATCCAATTCTACGGAATTGTTGATTGTTGCTAGTGAGAGTGAGGAAGGAAGGACTGCTTTGTTCGGCCAGTCAGAGGAGGGCTGGCCGGTTTTAGGTTGGTTCTCGAAGTAATTGTGTTCTTGCTCCGCCGTGACGACAACCGGCGCACTTGCGAGTCGTGATATATGCTCGATGATACGCTGATACATGTTGTCGAGTGCATTTCGGTCGCAGTCGTAATTCAAGTAAACCTCGACAAGAGCCCGAGCGTCTTTGACGAGCCTGCTGAAGACGTGGATAATGCACTGCTTCTGGAATTGAGGAGCCGTCCTTTTGTCGAGGATAGCGAGATATATCTCTTTCAGAAAGACCTCTATCTCTCTGGTCAATGTAACTCTCATGTCCTTGATCATGAGCCAGAAAATCTCACAGCTGACTTCAAAGACTCTGTTATTTGAGCTTGCTCCATTGCGACTCAAACTCAGACACAAGTATTGTTTGATGGCTTGGGTGAAACTGGTGGGCTCGTTGTTGCTGCTACTCCGGATAGTTGAATGTGGTGAGGTAAAGACAATTGAGTGGTTGTATATTACGTTGTGAAGAATGTGAAGAGAGAAGAGTTTCGATCGCATGCCTTGGGAGCGTATATCGACAGCGTCCTCGACAGATAATGACTTGGTGCTGAGCTTACACATGGCCCGGAAGACAAGGAAGGCGTCTTTGATATAGATTTCGTCTTCTTCATCCTCCTCGGTGGTGTCGGCATCTCCATGAACGTTGATGGAAGGTATTTCCGCGCCCGAAATATTCCTTGACGGCGTGCGGCTCTTCTTTAGCCGGGTCACCATGGTCGGCGCATTGTCAGCAATACGAGCGTCATCGAAGCTCTTGCGCGTCTCGAACGTCTGCAGAGTCATGCGTGTCGTATCGACGTCTTCCTCCTCGTCCTCTTGAGCATCGGGTGCATCCACAGAAGCCTCGACTCCTTCTGGAGTTTGTGTGTCGACTTCGGGCTCTTCCCGATCATGCTCTGACTCTTGTCCGTTGGCCAAAGACGTCTTCGAAGAATGTGCTCGTGCTGCGCGGGAAGCCAGTCGCGTCTTAACTCTCTCGAACACAGTTCCAACCATCTGCGTCAATGTTCCCTGAGCAATCTGCTGGTTTGCGCTTGCTTTGGAGAGAAGGAAGATGTTGTATATTTGACGGACAGACTTCAGCAGACCAGCGCCATGGACGACGATCTTGTCATTCAGAATTGCAGCTAGCAGCGACTTTATGATCTGCATCTGGACCTCTGCCGGCGTGGCTTCGCCCTGAAAGCAGTCACATATTGTATCAATGGCTCTTTCTATCAGGGGAGTCGGCTGTTGGCCATCGGCGTGGGGATCGGCAGGTATGGAGAAGTAGGAGTAGCTTATGAGCTTGCCAATGCAGTCGAGGGCGGTCGTCACAATCTGAATCGTTTGCGCATCCGTGGCCAGCTGAAGAGGTGCGAACAGTATCTCCGGGTCAATTTGATATGGATCGCCATGGTTCTTGATCGATGTGAGTGCTCGTTGGGTGGCATCCGCAAGTGGCTTCCTCTTCCGAGCGTCCTTTGAGGCAGCGATAGTCTCCAGAGCAGATATTACAAAGACCATGGATGTCCTAGGTGCGGATCTGGTGGTAGCCGTAGTGGCCGTTGTCGACGCCGAGTCTGTTCGCTGGCGACTTGCTTCGCCTGCTTGTGGAGTACTTGTATTCCGAGAAAGTGGTGGCTTTTGCGATTGTGTTGAGCTCTGTCTTGTGGGTAAAGGTCGACTCGACTGTTCGTCGTGCTCGGGTGCTTGTGGTGCTTCCTGCTGCGGTGTTTCCGGCGCACTCTCCTGAGTATCGTGCTTATCGATGCCATCTTCTGCGGGCGCTTCGGATTCGTCTTTTGGTTGCTGCGCTGATGAGTCAGCTACGCTGTGCTGGTCCTCCTGTTCTTGTTTCTCGACAGCTGGCGTGCTCTGGTCGACTTCGTCGTGCATGTCCTCCGCTCCCTCCGCAGAGCCATTGACCGCTGGCTCTGCGTCTGCCATTGTGAGAGTATATTATTCGGAATTGATCGAAAGCGCCATACGCCAGTGGCTCTGTGATCAAATATTGGGTCCAGGAAGTAGACTGTCGGCTATTCGTCAATGTTTCCAATCGTCCTGACACGACGTAACGTTGCTCAGAAGTTCGGGGAGCATTGACAGCCCCGACGGAAACATGTGGAGGCTTGGCATGCATGGCCCCCAGACTCGCGGTTGACAATATAAAATGGCATCAATAACACATACAGTGCCAAATTCAGCCTTTTTAGGACACTGTATATAGCATTGGCTGTTGTTCGTTATTCAGTACACAGCTGTCACTAACTGCCATCTTTTTTGTCAGGGGTGTGCCAGAGCATGCTCCTTGTGTTTTGTCATCATCACCCCATTGATTTACAATGGCCGCGCTGGTCTAATCGAGTCACATTGGGTATCATAGCGTCTCCGACGTATTGGCTTCCTTCAAGGTACGCTGTGAAACTGTAAGAAGTTGATCAAGGTGATGTCCTCATCTTCACTCAAAACCAAGGTGCCTACGTATAATCATGCTCCACACACATATCTTACACTTGTTGGACCCGAAGCTACGGATTGCAACTACCAAGATCTACGACCCCTTCTTCTCCTCCCACTACTCTCTTTCCCATCCCTGAGATGCGAATTCTGGAAATGCCCCTGGAGAACCCTTGACAATCTTGATCTCAATCTCGTACACCTTCACTTGCGGCCCTGCGTGGGCTATTGCAGTGACTTGAATCTTATGCAAAGCCAGCTCTATGCTTGACTTCTCTTTTAAAAACGGCGGATCGTTCTGCCGGCTCTGGATTGATCCTGTGACGGGTTTTGGATTTGTCCTATAGCATTCTGCCAGGGCGTCGAGATCCAGAGTGTCCATATATTTGGCATCAAATCCAACTGAGAAAGGTTCTATTGTCCCAAGCATAATAGCTATACGCTGTTTTTCTTGCTCATGAGTTATGAGATAAGCTCCTACGAGAGTGCGCGGACGCCTGACTATCTCAAAATTGGGAATCTTGAGATTGGGAACTTTCGCATCGCCTGTAAAAGCACTGATTAGACGACGGACAGTACTTTTCCTGGGTTTCTGCACCATACTATACCTATACGCTAAGTATGTATCTACCGTATAGTGCTCCGCAGGTCTGCTAAGAGAGGCATCTTGCAATCTGAATTGGTGCGAAGGTACTATGTCTGTTCGCGAAAACCACTGCTCCCCCAATCTTAATGAGACGATGGTTATAGACTGGGCAGATCCCCGGTCGTCTTCTTTAATAAAAAACAGCATATTGCATCGGACGCGCAAGAAACGTCGAAAGCCAGAGCTCTGGAGCCGATGGTTTTCGCGGAAGGACAGTGTTGGTAACGTCGAATTTGTCGGGCGGTTATCTTGAGGCTGCAGAAGAATGCCGATGTATCCTCTTTGATCGCGACGCGGATCAGGACAATTGAGTGCAGCGTCATAGTAGTCGCCCTTCAGTAATTTGTGCTTACCCACATAAAGCTCAATGACAAGACCTCTGTTCGTGGAGTTCCAGCCGTGACCATTCTCGTAATCTCGCTTGGTGTAGCAGACGATCGAGCTTGCCTCTTCAAAGTCGAATGCTGACGGATGGTCGGCCAACAGCCCATGCAACGTACTCGGGTGGATGTTTGGGTCTTTCCAAGCGAACAACGACTCGTCGTCGGAGTCGCGCATTATCTCTTCTTGCAGTCTTAGAAAAGCTTTCTGACCTCCTTCGCCATAGAGTAATGGCATATTGACTGAGAAGATACCCATCATGCAATACGCCAAGTCCTCATGACGGGTTGTTCGTCTTCGCGCCGACCAGGACATACGCTTCGCAATGCTTGCGGTACCTAATGGTCGTGCACCCAGAAGAAAATCCACCTCGATCTTTGTTCGTCGGCATATTAATTCGCTATATTCATCCTTCGAGCCAAGGTAATGCCACCCTTGCGAAAAGAACTTGACGTCGCGCGGTGCTAACAACTCCTGTAACGTCCAGCCTCGAGTGAACCACCCGCTGTCATAAAAGTCCATGTAAAGTTCTTTCGAAGGTGAGGCTGCCCCAGTTGTACGATCAGTTGACACATCTGCAAGATAGACATAACAAACAGCTGCATGCTTGTACCAGAGGTACATGGAATTGATCGCCTCTGAAAGCTCAACACTGCTAGTCTTGTCAATGCAGCATGTGTCTATCCAGATGTAATCCAGATCGCTCTCTCTAGCTTGTCTCATAGCACCGATTACCTTCTCGTATCCCTTATTGTTCTCGGCCACGCGATAGGTTATGTCAGCAAGAAGGATTTCTTCTTCACCCCAAGTGTGTGAAAGAATCGCATAATCGACGTCTTCTGAGCTGGAAAAATACTTTAACCTGAGAGCATATTCATCGCCCACAGGCTCCCTAGTCTCCAAAAGTCTCATCTCATTTACGCAGTCGAAGCCATAAAGTCTTCTATTGTGTGTCGCGGCGGGCAAAGAACGTGAGGCTCAACGCCCATGACTCGAGAGATGAGCTCGCAGAAGTCCTCTCTCGTACCAAGGTACTCCCACGTAGCCGAGAAGAAGTAGAGCTCTCTTGACCAAAGTAGTTCCTGCGGAGTCGATTTTTTTCGCGAACCAATGACTCTTGGTGAATTGATCTTCGAATTCGTTCTTGCTCAGGCCACTCTGTACGTCTGAGAGGTATGTGTAGCACACGTCTGCGTTCGAGTACCAAGAGTGTAGTGAGTCGATTGCTTCCGAGACTTCCACACTGCTACGCTTGTCGATACAACAGGTTTCGACGAAGAGTAATTTGTCTCCGTTGCCTCGAGCTAGTTCCAAGGCCCGAGTGAGTTTCTCAAAACTCTTTGGCTTTATCAGCTTGAGTGCAGACTCCGGTTTCTTCCAACTATGGAGGTCTTGCACGTCTTCGAACAGTGCTTCGTCTTCGTCCCGTATGTGGGAGAGAACCGCGTAGCGAATTGCGTCGACGGGGTGGAACTCCCTGAATACGAGGACGCTTTCGCAAGTATACGGTTCTGGTTCAGAAGTCTTCAAGAACCTCATCTGAGCCCAGCGACATTGACATGAGAGGGAGTGAATCGAGAAAGGAAGGGAAGATGGTCGCCGTGGAACTGGCTCTACAACTCACCTGATCGATGGCGAGGCTGAGTGGCTGCATGATGCAGGTTACCGCCTGTACTAGCTCAGCTCCTGAACGCGCATTGTGATTGCCATCTGGTAATGTGTATCTTGATCCAAAATCAAGAAACCTCGCGGAGAAATATGACGGGAATGGGACTATACTTAGCGTTCGATCACCAGTTGAATAGGCGAAGAGTGTGCAAGTCAGGTATCTCATGCAAATGGCGAATGTGGAATGATGGTGAAGGGCTGAGATGTCGCGGAACGGAAAGAGCCCCGACTGCTGCGGTGTTCCCAAAACGACCCGCTCCTTCCGCCGCCCGTATGCCAGCTATTGGGATCGAAAGAACAGACCATTCACGTGATCAACATAGAATATCGTCTAGCTGAAATGAGTAGCTGAGTAGATTACTGGACGGCTTGTCCAAGGATGTCCTATCGTTGGATTGACTTTCTGGGGCATCAAGACCGTGCGAGTTTCTCTGGCGTTATTTGCTCAGCTCATCGGACCATGTATATTCGAGAATCAAACTCTCACAATCTCACAATCACCACAATAGCACATCAAGTACGATAAAATATATTATTCACGTATCTTCAATAAAGAGCGACTGCGTGATCCCAACGCGACCACAATCCGAACGAACATTCGGAACAGAGACATGATGGGATATCTTTTTTCCTGACTGAAGAACCAGCTAAAAGGGAGAATAGCTAATTTGGGTATTCTGCATAAGCAACGAAGGGCATAAAACCGAGCGCGTATAAACCAAAACCAGTAAGTAAAGGGAAAGTTGTGAGCTCAGCGAAGCCCAGGAGGTATCATGCGCGGAGGGGTAGTTTTGAAAAAAAGCAGAAAAAAGACAAAAGTGCAGTAAATGATATAGACGCGATTGGAGCCGAACCGCCCCCCTCCCCGAAAATTGTTCCTGGTATATAACGCTATTTCTCTTTTTCTGGTCGTGGTGACTGTGTGGTGTTCGTTTCCGGTCATGGTTCCAAGTTTGAGATGGTGATATGTGTTGACTGTACCCCATCGGACAAAGCGCAAGAGACGGCAAAAAACCAGAAACGCTCGCTTTTGATGAGATGTGGTATCATTTCTCCAGAACCGGAACATTCAGATTCATCGCGGAGGTCCAATCGGAGCCGGGTATCCAGAAGCAGTAGTAGCAGACGAAGAAGCAGCAGCATTGGGGATGCCAGAAGCGTTAGAGACTGACTGAGCGCGCGAGCTGGCGGGGCGTGAAGATCCAATGACGCCATTGTTCATGAAACCATTGTGACCATTCGCAGAAGGAGGGGATGGTGCAGAGCCGTTGCTAAGACCGGCAAGGGAAGAGTTGATCGTGACAGTACTAAGGCCACCGTCGGCCTTGGCATCATACTTTGGCGTGATATCACCACCTAGCCCGGGTATCATAGGGGTATTGAGGCTGGTGGTTGATCCATTGCCAGCAGTGCCAAAAGGAAACTTGCTTTCAGACGCATAAAGGGAAGCAGAAGCAGTAGGAGGGCGACTACCACTAGTCGCAAAAGAACCCCACGTTGCGGTGGGGATTTGGTCGTGCTCGAGGTCGATGCCGGAGTCATTCCATGGGTTGCGGTAGCCAGACTCGCGAGACTCCATGCTGACCAGGGAGGCCTTGGAAGCATTGCTAGAAGCATGCTTGAAGAGCGAGCCGGGGGTGTTGGATCCATTCTTACGGCGATCCAAGAAAGAGGAAAAGGAAGAGATGCTGCCAGGCTTGCGCAGTTTGTCAAAGATAGAACGGTGTTCGGTATCCTCGGGCACATTGAAGTGGGTGCGAGTTGGCGACTCGGTCGAGACTGGAGGCTCAGCCCGCTGCAGAAGCTTGGACTCGAAGTATGGCATGGAGTCTTCGAATGAGTCGGACTTTGGACGCGGGATGGCGCCCTTGATGGTACTGGCGTCAAGGCCATGGGCGACAAGACGAAGGGTCAAGAAGTCGATCGCATCCTTCAGACCGCCAGCATTGTTGCGGGTGTAGGTCAGGAGGAGGTCCTCGATCTTGACCTCGTGGCCATCAACAATGTCGGTCTTTGGTTGCTGAACAGCGACTTCGACAACGTATTGATCGCGGAGTTTCTGCATGACATCATCTCTGAACTCGGCAGAAGCCAGGAAATCGCTCAGTGCCTGCGAAGTAGGGAAGCCAATCTCGTGGCTTTCAGGAACCATACCAAGGAACTCGTCAACGGCCTGCGGGACTTGATATTCAGGACCATTGACAGTGATGACATCACTTGCCTGCTCGGTACCAGGGAAGGTGATCTTGCAGTTCCACTTCTTCTCGAGCTCTTCAATCTCTGGCATGCGAGCGATGAGCTCACGGTGGTACAGGCGGTCGACATGGACGTGCTCGTAGACGAACTCAGCGTCAACCTTTTCAACCATGTCCATAATCTCCTGCTTGACGAGCTCAAGGTTGTCGGCATTACGCGCAGGTGTGCGGCAGATGACATTGTCAATCTTGATATCATCGTCATCTTTGCCGACACCGCCACGATCCATGGCATTGGAGAACTTGACGAAGACAGAATACTTCTTCATGATGCGCTGGATGTGCTGGCCACCAATTCCGATGATACGCTTGTGGTACTGATCCGGGACGTGAAAAGAGATCGAGGCAGGCATTTCGAGCTCTACCAGGTCCAGACCATTCTTGGTGGCCTCGTATTGCGCGCCGCGTACATCGATATAGAAGTTGTACTCGTTCCAGCCATCGAAGACGATCTGAACATTGCTCTGGCTCATGATCTTGTTGATCTTTCCATTCTTCTTTCCACTGACAAACTCTTTATGCTCGTTGGCGAGCTCGACCTTGACACGCAGAGTGGACTGCGCCTTCTTGACGAATGGGAGAGAGTTGATAATGGTCATGGCAGACTTGACAGAGTCATCGCTTCCGTTGATGTGGAAGTTGAGCTTCTCGAAAGTGATTTCGGCACCAGAGTTGATACAGATGTCCGGCAGCATTGCGCGAATGTCGGCTGGAGTAGGTTGGCGCTGAGAAGGATCGAGACCAGTGAGCCACCAGGAGGCGCTGTAGAACTGACCGGCCTGTGGATGTTAGCTTGATTACAAGCGTGTATTGAAGCTCACTTACCAAAGACATGATCTCTTTGACAGTGCGCTCGACATTCAGAATGTCAGTAGCTTGAACGCGCAGCATGCCAGTGTGATTACCGAGTGGAGGTAACAAAACATATGAGCCATTGTGTTCGACAATCTTCTTGATCTTGTCCAAGCGCTCCAGCAGGATGTAGTCAACCTTAGTAGTAGTAATGACGACGTCCTTGACGTAGGTCTTTGTTGTAATGACCAGGTCGTGAAGCTTCTTCTTTGCCTGCAAGATGTTCTCCTGGCTGTCACCGGTAAGGATGATCTCATCTCTTGATCTCTTGAACGCGCCTGCTGGGCTGTAGCCGAAGACTGTCGGGAAGAGCGGAGGAAAGTAGATGGCAGTGTTTGTAGATGATTCGATCTGCTTGATGTTTCGTCGGTTCCGTCCGCAGATGAGGTTGTGCAGGGAAAGCTCGAGGTTGATGGTATCGACTTGACGCATAAGCTAATAAGGTGTGAGCAGAAACTTGTCGAATGGCAGAACGAGGGTATGCTTACGATTTGATCAATCATGATCAACAGCCTTGTCTTTGCATGCTCGCAGCACTCCATGTCGCCAAAAATGGAGATCCTCAGCTTGTTCTCGGATCCACTGTCAATATTGCCATGCAAACTGGCCGAGTCGGCATCGAGCAGCTTCGGGTGGAGCAAGAAGATGTTGGCCTTTGTGCGATCGGCAATATCGTCCATATGCTTGAGCACATCTTCTCTGATCGCAGTGCCATCCGGATTCATAATCATGTGTGGTGATACCTCGACGTTTGCGCACCTCTAAGATGACGCGTTAGTCCCGACGTAAGCAGACCGTGATTGGGTGGACTTACCAGAGTGATGGGTGTCTCGTTCAAGATTTTAGACCTCATCTTGTGAACAATCTCCGAGTCGCCAGATATGCAGACGTTGGTGACAAGTGCTGTCAATGGACCTCGTTGCATCCCCGGTACAGGCTTCGGCTTGGAAGAGGTGACAGTAGCTTGTATGGCTCCTCCAGTACCCTCGCTCATCGAATTGCACATGAGTCTCAGATTTTCCACATTCCTCCTGTGCACCGGCAACTCATAGTTGGGTGTTCCTTCTGATGTCCCTTGTGGGTGTGTCCATCTGTCGAAAGCTCCCGGACTCGCGTAGATGACCTCGTCTGGTTCCGGACCAGGCAGATTCGATGCAAAGGGGACATTGAAGGATAGATTGACCGGATGACCAGGCACCGGAGAGGCCGGAGACATTGGATTATGAGGCGCTCGCTTCATAGGCGGTGGAGGAACGGACATGTCGTGGGCGTGCGGCCTGCCGAAACCCATGGAGGGTGTCATTTTCTCCCAACCGTGCCTTGCTTGGCCGGTGAAGTTTGATAGCTTGTGCATCGAGAGGTGTAAGGCCGATGGGCGGACTCACGACACTGCTCGAAGACAAGAAATGATGTCGTCGAGTGTGTGTGATGGTGAAGGATTGAAGATACGGCCGGGCAGCAAGCGTCAGAAGTCAGGTGCGGTAACGAGCAGTGCAGCGAAGCCAAAGCCGTCGGTTAGGGTTTGAGCCCCGAGTTCGTGGTCTGTCACTTTATTATTATGTATTCTCTACCGATGTAGCCCGCAATAATTCACCACGGTTAATGATGTTCCTGTAAGGACACGGGATTGGGACGTGAATTGCTTGGTTCGATAGAACACACCGCCAAATCTGACAATAATGATTGGACTGAGTTGAATCGATGATTTTCGATGAACATGACAGACACGCGCCTTGACTGCGGCTGTGAAACGATCAAAATCCAAGACCGGCAGACACCGTCCGGCGTCAGGCACCCACAAGCACTCAAAAACCTGTATATTGTTACCACTACTGTGTGCTTCAGCGGACTAAAGTACGAAAGTGCTGAAGTCCCATACGACATGGACACAACACCGCGAGCCATCTTGGAAGCATCATCTCTTTCTATTCACAGTCACCTGACGCTCACGTGATAAACATCGGTCAGGAACGGTGTCCGTGGATCGCCCCTTCCGCCAGATGCGATTGGCTGCATATCTGTGGTCCCTTCCCGTTTAGTAGACGATGTGCAAAAGATCAACAATTCTCGATTACGCCGGTAGGAGACCAACTTATCAATATTTGAGACCAAGCAAGACATTTCTTGCCTCGACCGTGATAAGCCCACAGAACAATAATCATAACAACATGAACCACGAGCAAGGAACAAGATACACTGCATAGCATAAATAAATCGGAAACGTGAATTAAGCATTGACGAGCCAGTCGCTTGTCCGTCAATGAGAAGAACTGACAAGCCACACCCCGCCCGTCGGCGTCTTGATAGGCTTGATCAGCTGCGCCACCAAACATCATCGAATGCCAGTCTATACCAGGTATATTCAAGGAAGAAACACTTGTGCAAACCGCCGTCATCATAATAAATAGTATCGGCTCGCTCCGACACGACACCCCACAGCTATTGCATAGAGCATACATACAAGTGGCAGTAATGCACGAAGTGTCACATTGCTTCAAGCATTCCAAGGTATAGCGTGGAAGAACAACCACTCATCAATTCGTAAGTACCACAAATTATTGAATCAGAGTATAGGTGCACAGAGGTATGTACGAAACGCTTCAATATGCACCGCTACAAAGTAGATCACACAATAATGACAAGCTCCTGTACAAGCTCACGACAAACACTTACACTCCCCCCGTGCCCCTCCTTCTCAGCAACGGACCATTCTCCTCATCAGTGCCATCACCCCCCATCACCTCACCATTAGCGCTCTCCCACTCCATACGGTCCTCCAGTTCCGTAAGGTCCAGCGCCTCCTGGACACTCCTCACAAAATGACTCGGCCCACCGATCATATCCACAATGCCAGTGACCTCCATCAATCGCCACACCTCGGTCTTGCGGCTCGGCAGTCTGCAGAAGAAGACCCTGACGCCGCTGTCGCGGTAGCCCGACACGATCTCCTGCAACACCTGCGCCGCCGCCGGGTCCATGGACGTCACGCCGTGCACGTCGAAGATGATGTTCTGGTTGTGCTCCTCGTTGCGCACGCGCGGTAGCGCCGGGTGCGCTGAATTCGTGCCGTGGTCTTCCAGCCTCCGTAGACGGTCCTTTAGCGACCCTGTGTTGGCGAACGTCAGCGGTTCCGGGATTTTCACGATCAGGCAGTAGGGGATGAATTCCAGCCCGCCGGGACTGAACTCTGCGTTATCGAACTCATTGTGTGTACCCGGTACGCGACCCAGGATCTGGATTCGTGGCCGCGTCGAGTGCCGTAGCAGACGCAGGAGGGAGAGTCCAATGCCGACTGCGATGCCGATGCGGAGGTTCCAGAAAAAGGTTGTTAGGAAGATCAGCGTCATGAGGAAGAGCTCCGAGTAGCCGCTGATGCGCCAGAAGAAGTGAATGTCGTGAGGCGCTTCTTCGATGAGCGAGTAGGCGACTACGCTGATCATAGCAGAGAGGACGCCCTTCTACATGATTGTTAGTGTTGGGTGAAATTGGGAGAAGATGTAAGCGACTTACCGGAATGTAGTAGAAGTACGGCAGAAGGAACAAGATGCAGAACACGGTGATGATGGACAGGAAAACACTGCTCATGGGCGTCTTGCCTCCAGTGCTGGCGTTGACCTTGCTTCGACCATAGCCACCAAAAGCAGGTAACGACATGAACAAGCCACCAAGGATATTGGCGACACCTAACGCGACCAGCTCGCGGTTGGTAGAAACAGTCATGTTGCGAATGCCATCGGATTCCTCGACAATTTCGCCCTTGTCGTTCTTCTTCTTTTCCACCTTACCCGTACCACCTAAACTCTTGGCCGCGACACTGCTTTCGAAGAAGCCAAGAAGAGCAATCAAGAAGGCCGTCGAGAATGCATCGGTGGCGTGCTCGATCATCGAGGGCTTGAACGGGAAGTGCGCCTGGAACGGCGTGCCAACAGCGCGAATGTCTCCGAGAACTTCCAGCCCTTTCTTGTCCCAGTCATTCTTCCAGGCAAGGACAGCAGACAATACGACCACCACGAATCGATCAGGGATGTACGCCACCCAGTACGCTCTCGGTTGGAGCCTTCTTTTGATCTCTCTGCACACCATCACAATGACAAAAGCCCCGAACGAGACCAGGCAAGTCAGCTTGTGCGCCTGATATCCGTGTCTGAAAAGAAACAGAATCTTGTCCATGGAGCTGCCATGAGCAGAGCCGCTGTGCTTGGCCAGTGCATCGAGACCCATCTCGGGAATCAGCTGATCGACCAGAATCACGATTCCGATGGCGCTGATGAAACCTCTGAGGAACGGCCGACTGAGCACACTGTCCAGGAAGCCAAGGCGACAGAGGCCCGCGATGAGGATCACAGCACCAGCGAGTCCAGTGACCATTCCAGCTAATTGAGCGTTCTTGTCACCATCCATTTCACCGTGCTTGCCCCTATTGATATTCTCCCTCACGACCTGCCCAGTCAAAAGCGACCCAGCCGCTTCCGGCCCAACGACCATCTGTGGACACGTCCCCAGAAGCGCATAAATGAACGGATTGAAAACAAAAGAATACAAACCGTGAATCGGGGGTATATGCGCCAAATTGCTCGCATAAGAAAGCGACATGGGTATATAGAACGACGCCATGGTGAGCGCCGCAATGAGGTCTCCCTGCAGGTACCGCCAGCGGTACTGCCGTATCCAATTCGTGAACGGGAGGTAGTACAGCAGATACATCATCCAGTTGTTCTCCACGCCGTGTCTTTTCGCCAACCACTGCGTGACGCTCATTTTCTGCGCCGTTCCGTTCTGTTGCACTGTCGATCCCGTGACGCTCGCGTTGTCGCCGGCGTGCACGCCGCCGAAGCCGTCGCCCGACATGAACGAGTCCACGCTGCCGTAGCTGGGTAGCCAGGGCCGGTTGCCGTAGCTGAATGGCTTGCCTGCTTGCTGGCCTGCTTGTTGGTCCCGCGCTGCTTGGCCGAGGAGGCGTGTCCGCACGTCCGGCTTGATGCCGGATTCGGCGCGAGTGATGCCAGGGACGGGCGCCTCTTCATCTTCCTCCCGCGTGTTCACTGACGCACCGTCGGCTGTCGTGGGGTGCATACCATCGCTCTCGATCTCCGGCAGCGCGTCCATCCTCTCGTTGGCTGATCCATCTCGTGCTACCTTCCTGTCTTCTGGTGATGTGCCTGGTTCGATTGCATTGCGTAGTGCACTGGGCTGGGCGGGTGCATGGCGGGGGATCGAGACTCGGGAGGGAGGTCCTTGAGGTCGTGGGGTTGAGGACTCGGAATCCGAATTTGAGTCTGATGATGGCATTGTCTATGTGAGCGGCCGGTTGGCCATGTGTGTACGACTCTTTTGCTTATAAGGTTTCCACCAACTTGTCTGTGCTATTTGTTTTTGCGGCCTTATCTCCTCATTCGTGGTCCTCGGTATGTGAAGCCTTGTAGCGTTGATGATAGAGGGTCGCGTAATCGCAAGGTGATTCTCAGGTATTGGCACACGCTTGAATGAATGATACTATCAGGAAAGTTTTTTCCACTAATCGACTGTATAGAACCGAAGAGATTATCTCGAGAGCTACTCGATCATCTTGCGTAGGCGGCTCAGAGCCGCGGTGCCGGGCAATCACATCAATTCTTTTACAAACGTGGGGAAACAAGCTTTTGATATGGCTTGCTAAGCTCAGGGACTCCAGGGGCCCAGGCACGCACGGCAGGAACCCTGACATACAGTACAGTATCGGTGACGAGGTAATGATCATGAAGAGGACGTACCCGACTTCTATGCCAAAGAGGCCAAAGTGATTACTATTAACCCCGGATTTGACGAATCCTGTTTCGTGAAATCGCTTACCAAGACGTCCGGATCCAGGCTAGATAGTCTTGATATTGGAATATAAACCTTGGAAATCAATCCATCTGCCCATACACCGGAGAGCCCATCTCATGAAGTCTTGACACAGCTCTCCCAATTGCAAACCCAACATCGGTCTCGCCAGCACCGCCAGTAGCCAGACTAGCCCCTTCAAGCCCGGTCGCCGACCACTCAGTGTCGCCCGAGACAAAGGTGCTCATCATACTCGAGCTGCTACCACCTCCTTTCCTGACATTCATCTGTAGCCCGCCCTGCTGACGCTTTCGACGTTTCTGTTCAGCTTCGACTATTTCGGCAAAGACTTCGTCGATGGTTGCATTGGACGAAATGATGATTCTGGTACCGGATTCATAGGCCAGATCGATCAGAGTGATGAAGCGCCGGGCAAAGTCCAGTTCGGAAAGACGGAACGGGCGAAGGCCTTCGAGGAAAATGATCTTGGAGACTCGACACAACGCGTGATAATCTGCGGCTCCGATTTTGGCTTCGCATAGTTGTGGAAATGTTGAGGAGACGATAAGACCTTCCTTCAGGGTTTCGCTTGGGATAGCTGTGACGACAAGCTGGCGACCCATGGCGACTGGAATGACATGAGTTTCGAGCTTCCGACCGCCAGTGGTAGCCTCACGGCTGGCCTGAAAGTCCGCTAGATCTGTGAAAAACACCTTCCGTGTTTCTCCACCTTCTTTCGAACCTAGCATACGATAGTCTTGAGCCCCTCCTAGCGGCCATACCTCACATCTATGCTTCAGCATGGCAATGAACGGTAATAATAGTGAGCGGTTGAGTCCGTCTTCGTAAAGGTTCTCCGGGGCTCGATTGGAAGTTGCAACCATGATACCACCAGCAGACCAAAAAGCGCCCATTAAGCGCTGCAATATCATCGCATCTGCGATATCGGTGACCTGGAACTCATCAAAACAGAGGACACGGCTTTCATCGCGAATCTGTCGACCGATGACCGGTAGAGGATCTGAAGAGCCATAACGTGAGGATGAAGAGCGAGCGCGATGTAGGCGACTGTGAACATCCAGCATGAACTCATGGAAATGGGCTCGACGTCGGGAGATTTCCGCAGGCAGAGTCGATGTGAATAGCGAGGCCAGGTATGATTTGCCGGTTCCGACCGAGCCGTTTATGTATAAGCCTAGTGGAGCATGACCAGCGTCATGGTGAAGGTCGTTTTGAATCTTTGAAAGACGATGGACCAACGCTGCTTGAGACGGGTTCGGAAGTAGGCGACCTTTTTGGAGCAGCGCCTGGTAGGCACGCTCGAGAGCAGTGGAAGTCGTAGAAGGCATGGCAGTATGTAACGTATAACAATGTAGATGTTTCTTTCTACATTACCTTTTCGATTTCTGCAGATACATACCCATCCTTGTTATTGCTCAATCTACAACAGAGGGCATAAGGAAGAATCTGAACCTTGCAACATCAAAGACATTACCGGTGTTGTAGAGTACAGAGTATGCGTTACTTCCAACTACGTGAGGTCAGGATTTCGCCGAGGCTCCAGAACTCCAAAACATGGATTACATCATAACATGATTCAGAGAGATCAGCACGTAACGAGCAGCGAAGGAGGACACAAATACAGGGAAGGGAGGCTACCAGTCGGTCAAGTTAAAGCTATCACAACAAGTCGAATGATCGGTAGATATTGCTGTGGTTTCATGGGAGTGTCACTGTAGTCCAACCCAGGCTAGTCTTGGCGTGGGAAGTCCCCGTCGACAACCGCTGATATTATTAATCTATGTGCCTCCGCTTGTTCTGGTGATATCACATCTCTTGCTCTGCTAACTATCAACATGGATAGTCGAGCCCATGTTCTCTGACATGACATTATAGCCCTTCTCACGGCTTCCATTCTCCCCCCATCTTAGGTCATTATGAACTCGATATCTTACAAGTTCCGTCAGGAAACCCAGCATCTTTCTCTGAGACGTCCATTTCCACCATTCTACTTGGTCCTTACAGGTCCGAACACCACATCAACCGGGATAACGCTCGTCGGGCGGTGGTGGACCCCATGCATATCTGACTGGCTGCTCAGCCTCAGGTCGGACGGAGTACGCTCTCGGCTGCGGTGGGTACTCGGGCGCATACGTCGTTGCGCGAGACGACACAACTCTATGTTGTTGAGGAGGAGGCGGGGCCATAGCATAAGCCACCGGTCGAGGAGCGTAATAATCCGGTGGCACGACTGAAGCTCTTGGAGCACGGTCGTAATACACCTCTCTAGGAGGGAATTCCATTGGTGGTGGAGCGACAGATGCGCGAGGTGCCGGAGCTGCAGCCATCGGCGCAGGGGTGTAGCGTACAGAGGGCGGATGCTGGTGATAGCTTGGTGGCTGCATTGAAGGTGGAGCTACCGAAGCCTGGTGATAGCTCGGTGGTGGCATGGAAGGTGGAGCTACCGATGCTCTCATCGCCGATGCGCCTGGCTTCTCAACTGCGTAGTATTTGTTGCCATATTGATCTGTAATGATCCTACGCGCTGGCTGGGGCACTGCGGGCTGAGGGGCCGGCGTTGCTGCAGGATAGGTGTATTGAGGCAGCTGGTATTGTGGCTGTTGTGGAGGAGGAGGCGCGTGATACACAGGAGTGTGTTGTGGTGGAGGCTGTTGGTAGTAACCAGGTGTGTAGAGGCGAGCTGGTGGCGGTGGAGGTGGAGGTTGATACACTTGTTGAGGCTGAGGCTGAGCTTGGGGCTGATACGTTTGTTGCGCAAACGGTGGTGGTGATTGAGGCTCATCCTTAATGATAGGTGCTGGTGCTGGTGCTGGTGCTGTTGCTGGCGCTGGCACTGGACTCGCCGCCATATGCACGTTTCTTGACACCCTAGCGACCGTCGGAATGGTGTCGTTTGCGCGCATTTGCTCTCGTTTCTTCTCCCGTTTCTCTGCCCGCTTGCGCAATTTCATCTCCCTTCGCGCCTGCGCCTTGTCTTGGACTGCTTGTTGGCGTTCATGTTTCCCTTCGTTCTTCTTTGCCTTCTTGAGCATCGCCCGCTGCCTCTTTGTAAGATTGGCGACTGACGAGATAGACGGACGAGGTGAGACGTGGGTAGAAGGATGTGCTGACGACTGTTGCTCCGATGTCGTGCCACCAGCCGTATCCAGCATCTGTTGCAAAGGCTGAAATTGGTTCTGCGGAGGAACATCATTGCTGCCGTCGAAACCGAAAGGGCGGCCGGACGGCTGCCAAAACTGCTGTCCCTCAAGATGAGGGCGAAGGGCTTGCATTAACTGCGCTACCAAGTCTGGATTTCCACTCAGCTGAGTCAATGACTGGAGCACTGCCGGATCAAGGCCCGGTGGATTAGCAGATGCGAGAGGGGAGATGCGAGACGGTTGAGGAGCAGCGATTTGGGTCAGGTTGTTCCGGACAACAGGTACTTGCGGCGAAGCAGATTGCGCTGGCTGGTTGTATGCCTGAACCCGACGAAGGTCGTTCGAGACTGGCGGTACCGCATTGTCTGGAGCGTAGTCGCTCTCGTCATCGGATACTTCACCCTCATCCAAGTCCATAGTGTCATGACCAGGAGCAGGTGGAGAGTAATCGGATTCTTCACCTTCCGGCATGTACAAATCATCTGGATCTTCCGTGTCATGCATGACTACCTCTGTGCGTGCGGGTTTATTCGTGAGATGTGCTGACACAGGGTCGAATTGTGGACGTCGGGAATTGGAAGAGGATGCAACGGGACGAGATGTGGTACTTCCCAGTCCGGGTAGGACATTGGTGGTAGGTTCTTTCTGCAGTACTTCAACCTGCGCTGGTGGTTCGTACGATACCTCGCGATCATCCGAAGACCAGTGTTGACTAGAATAATAGTCGTTCTCATCGAAAGATGTGCCGGGTGAAATGCGCGCAATTGGAGCCGGCGGCAGAATTCCAGAAACTGGGTTCACTACTGCCTGAGCCTTTTCTAGAATTCCATCCAGGTCATCGACAGGCACCAAAGAAGTATCGCCACGACTTGGGTGTTGGTGACGTTGTTGATACTGTGACCACTCATGTTGCAGTAATAAATGAATGATCTGTCTCCTTGACAATGGCGCGTCCTGCGAGGTACCGTTTGGGTATCGGGATTGTGCGCGTGATTCTGGAGCATCATCGATCACATTGTCCTGTATCATACCTGAGCTCTCTTTTCCTTTGCCTTTCTCTTGTCTTACGTTTGGGTTCGTCTTGCTCTTTGGCAATGTATCTGTTTCGCTCGCGGACCCAGCATTGATCCTGTTCGTCATGAAAGCTGCCTGATTTTGGGCAATGCCTGGCAATACTTCAGATCGGCTACTCTGTCCGTTTGCAAGTGTATCTGCAGAGTCCTGGCTAGATCTGAATCGTGGCTCGGATGCTTGCAGCTTTTGCTTTGCATCTTGAGACAGCTTCAATCTTGGGTGTTTGTCGGCGAGGACAACGGCCTTGAGGTCTAACAGCTGCAGATAAACCTTTGCAAGCTCTTCCGGACTAGCATCTTGACTTGCGTCAGACATGTTCAAAGCAGCCGCTGGAGGATCTGTCGCAGAAGACGCCATCTTGTCGCGTGTCAATCACGTCCGTGAAAAGATGAGCGCGACGACTTCTTGTGTGTATCACACTCGTTACTCCGAAACACCTCAGCAGCACCTAGTCTCTGTGGGACAAAGCCAGCACCTTGAGCATTTGGTGTCGTGGTTTCACGACGAAGGTGTGTTGAAGATCAAATAATTTCCGGAAGTCGTGGCTGTCGTCCAAAAATGTCGGCCAAGCTGCGACGCCGGCAACGGCCGCGCAGAGAGAGAGACTTGCGGGAAGCAGCACGTGTGATGAACAACACCTTCGGACGACTCTACGAGACACTGTTCCGGCGGGACGGCCAATTTGGCAAACAAACACATTGTCTGGTTCAGATGTCTTCCTTTTCTTTCAAATGGTCTTGTTTTCCCGGGTCTCTACGAACAGCGGTGTGCGATTGAAGTCTATATATCTAGTGTCTAAACCCAAGCATTCATACATCATCATCAACAACCCCTTCCAACACGGCGGACAATCCTTCTCACTATCAACGAAGCATAAATATTCTACATTTACAGCACCACGACTCACCATGGCTGGTAGCACTTCTGGCTCGGACCGACAGGTCTTCTTTTTCGACATCGACAACTGTGTAAGTATTTCCCAAATCGTGATGACGGCATAGAGCTGATGTTTGAGTAGCTTTACCCCAAGAGCAAACGCGTTCACGACTTGATGGGTGATCTCATTGGTTAGTGGTACTACCTCCGGACTCTGATGTATCCCTGACTGATCTGAACAGACAAGTACTTCGAGAGTCATCTCAAGGTCTCTCGCCAAGAAGCCAACGAGCTTCACACTCGATACTACAAGGAATACGGTCTGGCCATTGAGGGAATGGTCCGCCACCACCAGGTCGACGCTTTGGAATACAACAAACAGGTCGATGATGCTCTTCCGCTCGAGAGCATTCTGTTCCACAACGAGGAGCTGCGCCAGTTCCTCCTCGACATCGACAAGTCCAAAATCAAGATGTGGCTTCTGACCAACGCCTATGTGACTCATGGTAAACGTGTCGTCAAGCTACTGGGTATTGACGATCTGTTCGAGGGAATCACTTACTGCGACTATGGCGCTCTTCCATTCATCTGCAAGCCTGCAAAGGAAATGTACAAGAAAGCGATGACCGAGGCCGGTGCTTCAGACGTCAAGGACTGTTACTTTGTTGGTGAGTAGACTCGTACGCCTGAGTGCGAACCCACGACTAACGCCTCTCAGATGATTCTGCTCTGAACGCGACCGGTGCTGAAAACTACGGCTGGACTGCCGTGCACCTCGTTGAGCCGGATGCCGTGCCGCCACCGAAGCCGGCATCGAAACACACCGTTCGCAGCCTCGAAGAACTTCGTGAGCTGTTTCCGCAATTCTTCAAGTCCTCTGGCCAGACCAACTCCCACCATGACACTTCGAGCGACGCTCGAAAGGCCGGAATCAACGACAATGTCATCGGCGCGTCAGCGGATACGGGCAAAGGTGCGAACGGAAGCGCGTCCTGATAGCGATCAAGGCGAGCATATACCTGCCACAAGCGAGGAGGTCAAGACTTGTCAAGCATGAGAAGATCAACACATCGGCCCGACGTGGGCATTGATCTATAGCACTCGAGCATCCTGATTACACAACACCATGATTCACGTGGTAGATCCAGAAGAGGTGCTGCTTGAGCAGGACTGGACAGATGAATGCTTACGAGCGACCGCTCGCTAGAGATGTACCATGAGATGGAGATGGGTATCTAGAGCGGCGAGTCTACAACATAAAATAGACAGCATAGAATCTCACACCACACCACAAACAATCACGACTCACTCGCCTTGACCTCTTTGGTATACCCTTCCCACAGCTCCTGCACCGTCGTCCCAAACATGCCCTTCCAGAACTTGACCTCCTCGTACTTCGTCCTCCTTAACGCCTCATTAATCCTCCTCACACTACCTTCACCATAACTCCTCTCCACCCAATCCAAGAAATAGCCAGTGGTCTGATACCCAGCATCCCAATGCACCTTCCCACCAGCCTCCCTTTTCCAATGCGGTGGCACGTATCCCGCCTTCAAGCGCACGTAATCCGCGATCCCCTCAATCAATCCACCCGGCGCGTGGCCCTCGCCGTTGTACTGATAGCAGTGCACCAGCTCATGGCACAGCACACCCATCAACTCGTGTCTGATCTTTGCAGCATCCGATTTGTTCGACTCGCGCACGTGCGTGATGTAGCTTAGCGAGAGGTGGATTTCTTTGTGGTCGTCGTCGAGTTCGAGACCAGTGGTGTAGGCTACGCCGTCCATGTCGCGTGGCACTATGGTGATGGACCGCGTGCCGGGGATATGTGGTTGGTAGGGCTGAGGGCGGGTGGAGGTGCTTGTTTGGGTCGGTGTGGTGTCATGGCGGTGAGACGGGTAGTAGAGGAGCTTCACTACTGTCTCGACTAGTTTGGCGATGTCGACTGTTGGGTCGACGTTGGAGAGGAAGGTCGAAGTTGACGGGTGTCGCAGGTTGCGGAGTTCGAGGCGGAGGAGGGGTTCAGGCAGGGCTGCGTGTGTTTCCTCGCTGGATCGGGCACCCTCGGTGGACTTGCTGCGGACTGGGACGCCTGGAGGTACGGCGGAAGCAGTTGGCTCAGGTGGTACGGGCGACATGTTCTGGAAGTAGATTGGTATGGGAGATGATGTAGGAGGAGATGACATGCTGGGCGGAGGAGTGTGTGTAATAAGGAGTCAGAGGCCCAAAAGATTGAATTGTTGCCTACCGTGGTCTCTGTAGGAATGCGATATGTCTCAGATGCGCTCCCTTACCGCTAGCTATGATGATGGTGGATGGGGTGTTTGAAGTGGCTGGATAGAACCAAGGCCTCTAACAGACATGTCTAACGAGTCATGACGCAGAGTCGCACGTGGCATGACGAATAGCCGCGACGTCAATGTTTATTGTCATATTTGACAGTGTACAGTATATCTGCCCACTCAGTGGTATACTACATGTACATGTCAAAATGTGTGCTTCCACGAACAACTGCTCACCTTCAATGTCCAATGTCCATTGCGACCTGTTAGTGAGGGTGCGCGTAGTCTTGGTGGCACGGCAGGTGGCATCAGCATTACCAGCAAGGGGGTATTAGCGGTACGGGTTCATTGCTGCTATTCCTCCTTCCATACTAATCCGGGGCGACGATTACCGCGTTAGCCACAGCATTGCGCATCTACGCACCCATACCGATCGACCGAGTCTGCAAAATTGTCCAAGAAGTGTCGCGTGTAGGGTCGTGTCTACCTAAGGTCTGACGTTCCTGGCAGTTGCTCTTATCGACCGTCCCGCGTGGTACTTACTAGCGTAAAGCTTGTTCTAGCCGCAAAGTGTGGAGCAGCGACGGACGTCTGTACACAAAACACGGCGGATTGTCGAGGATGCTTGATGACACACGAAGAATATATGCCTCATCCCACAACTACGTGTATTTGGACCACAACTTTCGCCCAAACAATCACCTGCTTCACTAATACAACAGCTCCCCATGTACGCTAGCTAACATCAACCACATACGTCGCAATGGATCAACAAGCGGCAAACCTTTTGGCGGCACTACGTCGACCTGCGGCCTCGTCGGAATCGAAGCTCGCCCTATTGAATTCTCTCAAGTCCGATATCAAACACTTTCGCGTACCCGAGAACGCGCAGCCATCTATATTCGAAGCACTGAAGCAAGCCATTGCGCAACAATCTTCCAGCAGCATCGCTTCAGCCGCATTCTCCACTCTGGGACATCTCATCAAGCGACTCAAGATCCAGGATCCCGACGGCAAGGCTATCGTAGCGCTTGCTCCTCGACTCTTCCCTGCATTACAGGAGAGGCTCGGTGACCAAAGAGATGCCTACAGACAAGGCGCATCTCAAGCTCTGTCAGAGATCTGGCCTTTTTGCTCACAAGATGTCGAACACCTCATTCTCGAAGACGCGATTGGAGGTACAAATGCGCGCGCAAAACAAGAAGGAATGCACTGGGTAGCCAGAATGCACCAAGAGCAGGGTTTACATTTCAAGAGCTTCGTCGGCCAAATGGTCGCAAGGTTGGAAGATCATGACGGAAGCGTACGTGACGCGGCGAAGGAATCGTTGATCGAGCTATTCACTCCCGCGTCAACTCCAGCAAAGAACGATCTCAAGAAGCAGTTGCGCCTACATGAAGTTCGCTCAACCATTGTGGAGCAGATATTGAAACAAATCGGTATCGGCGCGTCTGCGGCTCCCGCGCATGCGCATCAGGAAGTCGATCTTGCCGCTTCCACGAGATCTCTACCTGCTCTGGAGCACATGGCGCAATTCGCCGAAGCCTTCAACAGTGAGGAAGCGCGACCACCGCCCGTCGAGGAAGTTCACATGGATCCGTTGTTCATCGACTCGCAGAGAGAGCTTGAGGATATGCTTCGAGACATGTTACCTCACTTCGAGGGCAAAGAGTCGGAAGAGAACTGGCCATTGCGAGACAAGGACATCACCAAGCTGAGAAAACTCACCAAAGGCAATGCGCCGAGCGAGTTCCACAATGCATACATGTCTGGAATGAAGCAGCTCCAGGAAGGTACTTTGAAGCAAGCAAACACTCTACGGACAACGCCCGCAACAAACGCTTGTCAGCTTGTGCAAGAACTTGCGCGAACCCTTGGACCGGCCATGGACTCGTTGACTGAGCTGTACCTACAGAACTTCATCAAGATGTGCGCCAACACGAAGAATATCGCTGCGCAGAACGGCAACCTCACCACTGACACGATCTTCCAATATGTCTCATACAACGTCAGGCTGATGCAACACATATCGATGGCTACTCAAGACAAGAACAAGAACCCAAGGATGTTTGCGGCCGGGTGGTTACGAACACTTCTAAGCCGCCAGGCTGGATCGAAACACCACTTCGAGACGAGTGGTGGTTTGGAGATCGCGGAGAAGGCAATCCGTAAATGTCTGGAAGACGCCGATCCAAAGGTCAAGGAGAGCTTCAGAGCTACGTATTGGGCGTACGCAAAGCTCTGGCCAGAGAAGGCTGCGACGTAAGTGGAACCACGGTATATGATAGACGCGATACTGAACTTTCTTTTACAGCATGCTGAATTCACTTGATCCGAAGATCAGGTCGGCTGTTGAACGAGATTCACATAACCCTAACGCTCCAAAAGGTGGTGCACAGTCGGCCTTTTCTGCTTCAACGACTAGCAGACCGGGTGGTGCTCGTTCCTCCCTGAGAGACAAGATTGCAGCAGACAAGCGGGCAGCGGCAGCGAATAAGCAACCTGCCAGACCTATGACAGCCATGGCGTCCATGTCTCCAGCAAAGTCGAAGTCAATGGCGAATCTGGGGTCAGGATCTCGTGCTATGGCTCCGCCAGCTGCATCTGGTCCGGCCAGGATCGCTTCGAACATGTCTATTGCTTCGACAACTTCTGTTAAATCAACCGACACAACGACATCGACATCGTCGACAGCGACGACAAGGCCTAACAGTCTCATGTCTGGAGCAGCCAGAAGGCCGGTGAAGAGACCAGAAATTCCTCGGCCGCAAACAGCAGATCCATACGCCACGAGAAAGGGCGGACGTCCGGAAACTCCATCAACCGCAAGTCCTGTCAACAGCCCAAGGCAAAGCACTCTCGGAAGGCCCACGGCCGCCTCAATAGCAAAAAATCGAGTAGGTCGAACAGCAAGCCCAGCAGCGAGTCCGCTTCGTCAGACTCCGGGGACCAAATCACTCATCGACTCTAGGCTAGAGGGCAAGGAAAAGAACGACCCGAACTCAGAAGAGCCAATTCAAACACAGTCTGATGACTTTACGATCGTATTACCCAAATCAAACGAAAGAGCGTCATTGGCGAATGAGGGACAACGAAGACCGCAACTGGACAAGACGATGTCGATGGATAGTGGTGTCCCAGCCATGACCGAGGAGGATAACTTTACTATGGTTATGCCAAACATGCGTGCATCGACGTCCGCTGCCGAACGAACTCGCGAGCGATCGCCGCTTGCTTTTCGCAGTCCGGGTAGAGGTTTAGAGGACGGAGGGTCACATATACCTGTAGCAGCGAGCCCAAGAGCCTCACTTCAGGCAGGCGCATCTCCGTCTGTCAAGCCAAGCTCACCTTCAAACATACGGTCTCCCTCGGCGAGGAAAGTACCGACAGAGCGCAAGGAACCTTCGCCTGAGGTGCAGCCACAAGTCAATGGTATGCAACGCGCAGGAAGTCCGCTCAAGATGTCGACCATGGCTCAGCCGCAGCAGGAAGAGGTTCAGATCTACGAAGATCCGTTTGTCGCCGAATCACGACAGCAAGAGGCTGAAGCAGCGGAAGTCAGAAAGTCACCAAACGTGCTCGCCGAACTGCCAATCAATGACAACCAGCGACCAGCTTCTCCTCCACCTGCGACAGAGGGCGCTGCTGTATCGCCTATTGGTCAGCTTGACGGCGAAACAACCACAGACTCGACCGAGCGCTCTCCTCAAACAAATGCCGAAATCATGAGATCCCGCAAGCTGCTTCAGAGCGGTATCGAGCGCATCAAGGCGCGTACACTGGACACGCATGGCTTTCGGAAAGTGTACGAGTTGACACGGCAGAACTCGCCAGCAGATCTGTTCGGATCGGAAGCTAGTAGCAAACGATTTGACGAGCTCGTGTCTGCTCTTTGCGAGTTCATTACCCTCCCTTCCGATATGGTCGTGTCGGTTTCGAGCACCAAGCAGGCCCAGCCAGCACAAGCGCATGAACTGAAGCGTCAAGCTCTGATTTTGCTCAAGTCTATGCTTACGAGCCAAGAGCAGCTTTACAAGAAGATGATGGCTTCCTCATCATGGGCAAGCAAGATATTGTCCTCGGCGCTCTCAGCAAGGAAGGGCATTGAAGGTCTCGGAATGGTTGTTAAGGATATCGAGACCGTGTGCTCTGAATGCTTGCGTCTCTCTTCTCGCGAGACGAGCATCGACACTATCACTAGGTTTTTGGGACAAACACAACAGTCATCGACCGCACCAGCTCAAACCAATGGAGACGCTGTGCCAGAGAAGAGTCCTGCGGAAAGGAGTACTGCTCATGCACTTTCTTTGGGTCTGAAATTACTCACTCGCACCATTTCTTCGAAGACGGAAGAAACTGAGGAAGCGGGTTCTCTCTCAAGCGAACAGGGTGCACAGCTGGCCAGTACCGCATCGACGTTTTTAAAATCCAAGGACGCAGAAGTCAGGAAAGGCGCAGTTGAGCTGACGACCACTTTATATTCTGTCTGGCCGACGTCCAAGCAAACTAATGACCAAGAAGAGCAGAACGTCGAGCAGAAGAAGCGGTCATTCTGGAGCGCAATGGAGCAGAACACTACCCTTAACCAGGGAACGAGAGATCTACTGCTTTACTTCATCGCCCGAAGAGAAGGCAAAGTCGAGGCTACTTAGACGGTGCTTCACTCTAAACCCTCTACGCATCTGCGCTTCGTTTATCTTACGCATGGACTGGATGAGGTCGGTTCATGATGATGCAATGACAGCGTGGTGTTAAGGCTTTTCATTACATTGTATTCGACTTGGATGGTGGTCTGGAAAAGCTCATCGTGTACCAGTACCAGGCTAACATCATTGTCATGACCCTAAGACCTTCACTGCTGTTCCCTTTTATAATGAGTGTGTTGTGCCTCAAGATACTGTTGACCGGATTTTCTATGGTCGTCGTCCTATCTCATCGATCTTCGGATCTCACCGATATCGATACGGACTGGAGGGTTCGGTATCTGCACGATGACGCCATTGCTGGATGTCGCCCCGCAAACTGCACCTGCAGTCTGTATCGATCAACAGGGAGAAACCAGTTTGACCCACTATGGCAGGAACCATTGACATTGACTGATCCCTGTTCCGTACCACTGCGCGCTTGATGAGCATGACCTTGATCGATAAATTCCTGGCCTGGCGCTGCATCTATTCTGTAACACTCTAACCAAAAGACAGTTGCATTACAAAGACTTGGCGACCGCTCGGCATCAACCAAAGTCAAGATTTATGGTCCTTGGCATACAGACCGTCGTTATCCGAGCGTGATCCTCCAGCCTTCAACCTTCACAGGATTCCAACTCTCGTGTGACATTTCGCCCAGGTTGAATGCTCGAGTCCAACATCCCTCTGCTGTGAAAGTCTCCTAGCTTCCGAGCCTTGTGTGTCAATTTCCCCTTCATTATCTTCTGCCACGAGAAGTGTGCACAACCTAGATTCACTGTCTCATCTCACATACCACTCACACCGACACAATGGTTTTCGGACTCACAGGACACACGCATAACCTGTCGAAGGAAGAGCAGGAAGAGCGAGCTAAAGGCTCGACTGCTGGGCCAGAAACCAACCCTAGTACGATGGACAAGATGAGAGACAAGATGAAGGATACAGGCCTGTACGATCTCAAGGTCAAAGCGATTCACTTGAAACACCGGATCGGCAAGTTCGAGAACCTCGTCAACCCCAACCACCGTCACGATGAAGAACACGAGAAGATCACCGACGAGAAGAGGAGCAGCATTGCGGGAAGCCACCGCTTCGACAGCTTCGCGCCGGAAAGAGACGGAAACAGAATCAAGTGGTATGTCGACGGAAGAGATTACTTCTGGGCCGTCAGTGTTGCTCTCGAGAGAGCCAAAGAGACCATCTACATGGCCGATTGGTGGCTCTCTCCTGAACTCTTTTTGCGCAGACCACCTTACTACAACCAAGAATGGCGTCTTGATCAGGTCCTCAAGCGAGCTGCCGAGCGCGGAGTTCAGATTTACGTTGTAGTGTACAAGGAGGTCGAGGCAGCCATCACTTGCAACTCCCTTCACACCAAGCATGCCCTCGGTGCGCTTTGTCCAGAGGGCAGCCCAGGCCATGGTAACATTCATGTTATGAGACATCCCGACCACAACGTTTTTGAGAACGCCGGAGACATGACATTTTACTGGGCACATCACGAAAAGTTCATCGTCATTGACTACGATCTTGCCTTTATTGGTGGTCTCGACGCTTGCTTCGGTAGATGGGATACCAAGCAGCATCCTCTGGCAGATGTTCACCCAGCAGGTGCGCAGAATGAAACCTGGCCAGGTCAGGACTTCAACAATAACCGTATTATGGATTTCCAGAGTGTTGATGACTGGAAGAACAACGAGCTGAGTAAGGCCGACTTCGGTCGCATGCCATGGCACGACGTCGGCATGGGTCTCATCGGACCTTGCGTCTACGACATCGCTGAACACTTTATACTGCGATGGAACTTTTGCAAACGCGACAAGTACAAGCGGGACTCGAGATATGACTGGTTGACTATGGAGGGTCGCGAGGGTGACCACGAAGACCTCATTGGTTGTCAGAGGCCGAAGCACCCTGTCGGTGAATACATCCACCACCCGCTTTCACCCTTGTCGGGCAAGACTGGAAACCCAGACACAAACAACAAGCAGGGTACCGTGCACGCTCAGCTTGTACGCAGCAGCGCAGATTGGTCGAGCGGTATCTTGCCCGAGCACTCCATCCAAAACGCTTACTGCGAGGTCATCAGGCACGCTCAGCACTACGTTTACATCGAAAACCAATTTTTCATCACCGCAACCGGAGAGGAGCAAAAGCCGATTCACAACCAAATTGGCCGAGCAATTGCCGATGCGTGTATCCGAGCAGGTAAGGAAGGTCGCAAATTTAGGGTCATCATCATGATTCCAGCAATTCCTGGATTCGCTGGTGACTTGAGGTCAAATGCTGCCGCTGGAACGAGAGCTATCATGGACTATCAATACAAGTCAATCAACCGCGGTGAGCACTCGATTATGGGTCAGATCAAGAAGGCTGGTGTCAACCCGGATGACCACGTCTTTGTTTTCAACCTGCGTTCGTACGACCGTCTGAACAAAACCCCGGCGCTCGCCAAGATGGAGAAAGAGTCTGGAGTGCCTTATCAAGAAGTGCAGCGCGCCCAAGCTGAAGAAGTCATGAACACAGGTGTCCATGGTGTAGATGATGGAAATTCATCTTCGAGTGACAATGAAAGGGACGATAGCGGCGACGAGGAAAAAGAACGCATGATGGACCGAAAGCGCAGGTTCGAGGCCAAGAGAGAGAAGGCCGGTCTTCATGGCGGCCAGAACTCGGCCAACAGCGTTGACAGCATCGCCAAGGACGCCATGTTGAATGAAGGGAAGCCGAGCGAAGAGAATTGGGACCACGGTGAACTCAAGTCGGAAGTGGAGAACTTTGTACAAGAAGAGCTCTACATCCACGCAAAAGTGAGCATGAATTTGGTCACGCTTCACGAAGTCAAATGCTAACGAACGGTCAGGTTCTTATTGTGGACGACAAGATCGTCCTTTGCGGTAGCTCGAACATCAACGACCGCTCGCAAATGGGTACTCACGACTCGGAACTCACCATCGTGATGGAAGACACCAACACGCTTCCCTCGATGATGGACGGCAAGGAGTACCAAGCCGGCCACCACGCCGCCACGCTCCGCCGCATGTTATGGCGCGAGCACCTTGGTCTCCTCCCAGCACAAGACCTCGACGCGAGCAAAGACCCGAACGCGCAACCGCCCGGCGACAGCGACAACGACTGGTTCGCCGGCGACGAATGGGACAAATTCGTAGCGGACCCGCTGTCCGACGACCTCTGGAACATGTGGTGCTCGCGCGCGACGACCAACACCGAAGTCTTCCGCGGCCTGTTCCACGCGGACCCGGACAACGTGATCAAGTCGTTCAAGGACTACGAGGACTTTTTGCCGGGCCAGGACCGCAAGCAGGGCCACTTGTTCAACCAGTACATGCCGGCCGAGGATATCAGGAAGCAGCTCGATAGGATCAAGGGCCATCTCGTGTGGTTCCCGTTGAGGTTCTTGGAGGACGCGCAGATGGCGGAACGTGGGCTGCAGGTTAATGCTTATACTGAGAGTGTTTATACTTAGG